>Ga0131853_10000012_pt1 | contig 270123 bp, 243 predicted proteins | sample TergutLab28metaG_FD_92764 | JGI IMG/M metagenome (GOLD analysis project Ga0131853, IMG submission 92764) | Labiotermes labralis P1 segment gut microbial communities from Petit-Saut dam, French Guiana - Lab288 P1 (version 2) (version 2) | ecosystem: Host-associated > Arthropoda: Insects >... | reverse complement strand
TTGCCGAGAATAACGGTTTGCCCAAGAAAACTGCTCGCCGTAAAGCCGGTTCCGTTAACCCTCTGCGCCAATTGTCTCAATTGCGCTTCGGTAGTGATTGTAATTTCAGGCGCAGTCCAGTTTATTGTTTGCGCCGAAACCAAACTTACGGTAAACATAACCGCCGCAAAAAAAGCCTTAATAGATTTGCCCATAAAGCAACCTCCCCATTTCATTATATATAGAGAATATACATTGTGGCAAAGGTGGTGTTGGGGGATTATTTTGTTTTTGTGGAAAAAATCAGTATTGCAGGCGCAGAACGTCGTCGATGAAGAGACCTGTTAATTCGACAGATAGCATAACAAATTTTACTTAATAAGCATAATTAAAAATCGGATAAGAGGAATTTATACCAAGAATTAGCAATAAGCCGTCTTCTATTTCCTCAATTGTGCTTTTATTAGTTATTTTTGAACACTTTTCTTCTAAAACTTGTTTATCAACGTGGGTTAATAGCGGCATAACAACAACAGAGTCCTTACTCAAACCTGAAATTTCTTTCGGCAGAAAAACATTTCCCGAAACATCTTTCAAGGAAAGATTTGTTGTGATAGGCAAAACTAAAACCGTGTTCAATTCGGTTTTGTTAAAATTGTTGTCTTGGATAATGAGAACAGGTCTTCTGTATCCTGCCTCGCTTCCGCGTGGAACGCCAAAATCACACCACCAAATTTCACCACGTATCATTTTTTGTAAGCTCTCTTATGGATTCTATTCCTGCGGCTTGTAATCTTAATTCAAACTCATCGGGAGCGTAGTTTTTGTAAACATTATTCACGCTATTTCTGATAGCGTTCGCTTTGTAGGCATTCAAATATTCTTGTATGGCGGCGATAAGAAATCTTCGTTGTGAAACGCCTATTGATTGGGCTGTCTGAGCAACTTGCTCACACAATTTTTGCGGCATAGAAATCGTTGTTGTCATATCGCTCCTTTTTTCGGTTAAATACATAACATAAAAAAATACATTATTCCACCGTTAATTTACGGGAAAATTTAAAAAATTTGAGAAAAACACGAGAATGTGCAAAAAAAGGCGCAACGATTATATTTGCGCCGATGGTTGGTTTTGTGAAAATTGTGTGGAAAAAGATAAAAAAGACGGGATATTTTACCAATTCAGTCCCCTAAAATAGCGGTTGCCGCGGTCAAGATTTCGCGGAAAAGGAATTCCCGAAGCTTCTTTCCAAAACCAGCTCTGAAAAAAACTGCGTTCAAATGTACTCTGCGGGTGCATTTCGTTAACTTGTAAGTTAGACTCTCTTCCCCATAAAATAATTGCAAACACTGCGGTAGTAAAGGGCAATTTTCTCTCCGCTTCAAACATTCCGTCGTAAGAAACAAACAAAGATGTTTTGCGAGCGGGCTTCAAGCTGAAAGGCGTTCTGTCTCCCTGCCTTAAACCGTCGCTTAACCAATATTCACTGTTAAAAGGCGGAATATTCGTTTCGTTTTCTATGTTTTCCTGCGCAAAAATCGGTAAATTTAATAATAATAATAATAGAATTATATGCTTCATAATTAACTCCTTATTTATGGGGCTAACGCTTTACTTTATTAAATAAAGATACATTACGGATTTATGAAAAAGTCAAGAGGAGGAATATATTTTTTTGAAAAAAAACACGTTTTGCTTTGAAGTACTGCGGTGGTTTGGTGATTTTTTGTGGGAAATTGATAAAAATTTTATCAGATATTCTTCAGTAATTCACTTTCCGTAATCTCCATTCTGGAAAAAGCGAACAAACTTTTACCCAAATCCTTGAGAGAAGCGCCGATATGATAAACCACACCGTCGAGTACCAAAAAGCGGTCGTGAAAACCTGTTGATTTGCTGATTTTTATCGGAGCATATTGAGAATTGTGTTTTGCTAAATCCAGTTTTAATTGAGCGGAGATTTGTTTTGTATAAATTTGCGCACTGACATTTTCTTTGCGTTTTGACAATATAAGTAGTGTAGTTTCGTCTGGATAATTGTCGAGCAAGACAATTGTTTTATTTGCGGATTTTATCATATCGGCGGCTAAGATGTATGCGTCGAAAATTTGTCCTTCAAAAAGGGCACCTTCTTTGGGAGGCGTAGAAGTATTTATCAATAATTCAAATTTTTGATCGTGCTCAACCATTTTACGTTCCAATCTGTCTATTCGCTGGTTTAGGACATATCCTTTTAATAAATAATCTTTTAATATCTGATTTGCCCATCGACGAAATTGCGTGCCACGCAAAGATTTTACACGGTAGCCAACCGAAATAATTACATCAAGGTTGTAATAATCTACTTGATAAGTTTTACCATCTGCGGCAGTTGTTGCAAATTTTGCAACAACTGAAACTTTATCCAATTCTCCTTCCTCAAAAACATTCTTAACGTGCCGTGATACAGTGGATTTGTCCCGCTGAAATAGTGCGGAAATTTGGTCAAGAGACAGCCACACGGTTTCGTCTTCAAGCTGAACTTCCAGTTTTAAGGAGTCGTCAGGTTGATATAATATTATCTCACCTTTATTCATAATTATTTATCCCTGTTTTTAATATCTGCCGCTCCTCAACACATTTTTTTCAATTCGCTGAGCAAATTCAACGCCTCTATCGGAGTTAGGTTGTTTATATCCGCGGTTTTCAGGCGTTTTTCTACTTCGCTTTCGCTGAAACTGTCGAAAATGCTTATTTGTGCGCTTTGCGAAATCGGCGAGGATTGCGTTTTTGTCTGCGTTTTTTTGGCGAGAGTTTGCTCTTCGCGACCCTCCAAGTTGTGCATTATTTCGTCGGCGCGTTCTATTACGGCTTGGGGAACGCCTGCAAGTTTAGCTATTTTTATACCGTAAGAATGCGGACTTCCGCCGGGAACTATTTTTCTCAGGAATATTATGTTTTGATTGTATTCTTTGACCGAAATATGCGCGTTTTCCATTCGTTTGCATTTGTCGGCAAGTTCGGTTAATTCGTGATAATGGGTCGCAAAAAATGTGCGAACGCTTGTGGGAAATTTGTCGTGCAGAAACTCCGCCGTAGCCCAAGCAATGCTCATTCCGTCGAAAGTCGATGTTCCGCGACCTACTTCGTCGAGCAAAATAAGCGATTTTTCGGTGGCGTTATTAAGGATATTCGCGACCTCAATCATCTCTACCAAAAACGTCGATTGTCCGCGCGCAAGACGGTCGCTTGCTCCGATACGAGTGAAAAATCTATCGACAATTCCGATATTCGCCTGCTTTGCGGGGACAAAACTGCCTATTTGCGCCATAAGTGCAATGAGCGCGTTTTGGCGCAAATATGTGGATTTACCCGCCATATTCGGACCTGTGATTATAAGAATTTGCTTTTTGTCGGTCAGGTCGGTGTTGTTCGGGACAAATTGCTCGTTTACCATTGTTTCTACAACGGGATGCCTGCCGTCGATTATCAGCATATCGCAGTCGTGCGTTAGGGTTGGGCGGCAATAATTGTTTTGCGAGGCGATTTTTCCGAAGCAACAAAAAACGTCTAAAACGGCAATACTTTGCGCCGCTTCCTGAATTTTCTCGCTGAATTGCGCTACAAAATCCTTTAATTCGGCAAATATTTTTGTTTCTATCGCCGATATTCGCTCGCTTGCGGTCAGGACTTTTTCCTCAAATTCTTTCAGTTCGGGCGTAATGTAGCGTTCGCCGTTTACAAGCGTTTGTTTTCTTATAAAATAGGCGGGAACTTTGGATATTTGCGACTTGGAAACCTCGAAAAAATATCCGAAAACATTGTTAAACGCGACTTTTAGGTTGTCAATTCCCGTTTTTCGGCGCTCTTCTTCCTGCAATCTTGCTATAAACTGTTTCGCGTCGCTTTGCAGGCTTCGCAGGCTGTCGAGTTCTTCGTTTATGCCTTTGCAAATCAGATTTCCGTCGCCGACAGTTGCCGATACGGGCGGATTTTCTATTATGGTTTTTGCGATTTTTTCGGCGCAGTCCTGTAAACCGTCTATTTTTTGCGAAATTTTGGAAATGCTTATCTGAGGGCAGTTCTTTATGAGCGTTATTATCTGCGGAAAAAGAAATATCGAAGTTTTAAGCGCGTCCAAGTCCCGCGGGCTTACTTTTTGAAGCGAAACGCGCCCGATAATTCTTTCGAGGTCGGTGATTTGCCTTAAAATTTCATCTAATTTTGCGCGCGTTTGTATTTCTCTGTAAAAAAACTCTACCGCATCCAAACGATTGTTTATTTCTTGCACGTCGGCAAGCGGATTTATTATCCGGCGTTTAAGGAGGCGCGAGCCGATTACGGTCGAAGTTTCGTCCAGAACCGATACCAAAGTGCCGCCTGTTTCGTCGGTGTGCAAGGGCTTTATCAGTTCCAAGTTTCGTATGGTTGCCGCATCGAGATAGGCGTGTGTTTTTGCGCTGTCTATGGATATTTTAGAAATATGACTGCAATTATTTTTCTTTAATTTTTTTATGTATTGCAAAAGCGCCGCCGCCGCAATTACCGCGGTTTTTTTGCCTTCCAAGCCCAAAGAATTTACCGAGACCGCGTTAAAATGCTCGCAAATCGCCTTTTGTCCGAATTCAAAATCGAATATTCGCTCTTCTTCGAGTGAAAGCGCAATTTCGGGGAAATTCTTTTTTACAATCCCGAAAAGCACGTCGTCTTTACTGTCGCTCAAAAGTATTTCGTTGGGAACGATTTGCGAAATTTTTTGCTCTGCTTCGTTGAGCTCCGAAAAACTTACCGAAAAATTTCCCGTCGATACGTCGCAAACCGCAAAACCGACCTCGCCGTTTTCTTCGTACGCGCATACGATATTATTGTCGCTTCGTTCGTCCAGCAAATTGTCGCCGACCCCCGTTCCCGAACTTATAACCTCCACAACGTCGCGCTTTACCACCCCTTTGGCGGCTTTGGGGTCTTCGATTTGCTCGCAGACGGCAACCTTGTAGCCGGCTTTTACCAATTTGTGAACATATTTGTCTAACGCGTGATGCGGAAATCCTGCGAGCGGAGTTTCCTCTTCCCCGCCGTGATTGCGTTTTGTAAGCGTAATACCCAGAACTTTCGAGGTAATTTTTGCGTCGTCTTCAAAGGTTTCGTAAAAGTCTCCCAACCTGTAAAGAAGCACGGTGTTTGGGTATTCCGCCTTTATTCTGTAGTATTGAGTCATCATCGGCGGCAATTTTTTCTGTAGTGGTTTTGTTGTCGTCATATTCAACTTTCTTTACAATTTTGAGGTAAAATACGAAATGTACCCGCGGCAGAGCTTGGAATTGTTTTATTTTCCATAAAAAAAGGAGATATTTTGAAAAAATCGACAAAAATTAAAGATGAAATTCACACTCTCGCTCATTTCGGACTGCCGATTGTTTTGAACGGGATTGCTTTTTTGTTGCGAAAAATTAAAAAATACGACACACAAAACACCGCAATTATCGCCGACAAAAAATATAAGCACAGCAGTAAAATTTCCAAAGCGTTAAAATATATTGACGACCATAATCGAATGATTTGCGACAGCCGCCTATATAACACTCCGCAAAGCGCGCAAGAAAAAATGGACGTTTTTAAGGCGCATTGCAAATACATCGAGGTCGAAATATTCTCGTACTGCAATCGAAAATGCGCGTTTTGTCAGAATGCGTACATAGACAGGCACAGCAAGAATATTTTTATGCAGAATGATGTATTCTGCATCATTATAGAGCAACTTGCCTCTATAAATTTCAGCAACTCCGTATGTTTTCACAGATATAACGAGCCGCTTGCCGACAAAATTGTCGTGGAAAGAACGCGATTTGTCCGCGAAAAACTGCCGAACGCGGTTATCGGCGCTAACTCAAACGGCGATTTTGCAACAAAAGAACTGCTCTCGGAACTTGCCGAGGCGGGAATGAATTATTTGAGCATAACCCGCTATCCACCAAGCAATAAAGATTGGGAATGCGAAAAAGAGCAAAGAAAAGCAATTACCGAATTTGCCGAAAAATTGGGCTTAAAATACGAATACATACAAAACGACAAACTAAAAATCACCGAATTTGAAAACTTTGACATAGAAGTTCGAGCAAGTAAATTGGCGGACATTGTAAGCAACAGAGCCGCAAGCGTAAATTGCAAAGACGCGCCGCGCCGAAAAATGCCCTGCCTTAAGCCGCACAGTGCGTTGCACATAAATTACGACGGCTCAATAAATCCGTGTTGCCACACAAGAAGCGACGTAAAAGCGCACAAGTTTATGGACATAGGAAATATTAGAGAAATGAGCATATTCGACGCTTTTTCGAGCGAAAAGTACTGCCTGCTTCGCTATATGCTGAAAGATTACGGCGACAAAAAAATATTTCCGTGCAATGTTTGCACTGAGCCTCGCATTTACAGCTGACAATATAGTATTTTGTAGTAAAAGAAGGAGAAAACAATGGAAAAATCAGCAAAAATTTACGTTGCAGGACACCGCGGAATGGTCGGCGGAGCGATTTTCAGAAAACTTAAAGAGAACGGTTTCTCAAATATTATCACAAAAGATTTTGAAGCGTTAAATCTTCTCGACCAAAAAGCAGTCGAGAATTTTTTTGAAGCCGAAAAACCGCAATACGTCTTTTTGGCGGCGGCAAAAGTCGGCGGAATTTACGCGAACAACACTTATCGCTACGATTTTATTTATCAGAATTTAATGATTGCCGCAAACGTAATAGAAGCCGCGCGAAAAAACGGCGTAAAAAAGTTGCTGAATTTGGGAAGTTCTTGCATTTATCCGAAATTTGCCGCGCAACCTATAACAGAAAGCTCGCTTTTAACAGGCGAATTGGAGCAGACAAACGAGCCGTACGCCATAGCAAAAATCGCCGCAATTAAACTTTGCGAAAGCGCAAATCGTCAATACGGCTGTGATTTTATTTCCGCAATGCCCACCAATTTATACGGAATAGGCGACAATTATCATAAAGAAAACTCGCACGTTTTACCCGCGCTTATCCGCCGTTTTCACGAAGCAAAAACAGCAAATGCAAGCGAAGTTGTCGTTTGGGGAACAGGCTCTCCCCTGCGCGAATTTTTATTCGCCGACGACGTAGCCGACGGTTGTCTGTTTTTAATGCAGAATTATTCGGGCGACGGACACGTAAACATCGGAAGCGGCGAAGAAATCACAATAAAAGAATTAGCCGAAACAATAAAGCGCGCAGTAGGATTTTCGGGCGAACTGACGTGGGACAAAACCAAACCCGACGGCACCCCCAGAAAACTTATGGATTCGTCGTTTTTGCGAGGTTTGGGCTGGAAACCGAAAGTAAATTTTGAAGACGGAATTAAAGCGGCATACGCGAATTTTGTCGAGCGGTTGAATAACGGAGAATTTTCTTAGTCAATTACGAATTACAAATTACGAATTACGGTTTTAGTATTTGTTTTTGTTTCGTAATTTGTAATTCGTAATTCGTAATTGAATTTTATTTCCCAATTCCGATTTCTTTGCGTAAAAATCGTATTTTTTCTTCGGCTAATGCGCGCGCTTTTTCGCCGCCGCGTTCCAAAATTTCGTCGATTTTTGATTTATCCGCCATTAAATCGTCGTAAATTGCGCGCATTGGGGAAATAAATTCGTTCATAATTTCAAAAAGCGTTTGTTTTGCATCGCCCCAACCCATTCCGCCTGCGCGATAACGAGCCGCAAGCGCGTTTTGTTGTTCAACGCTCGCGAAAAGTTTGTATATTGTAAATACGTTGCAGGTATCGGGGTCTTTGGGTTCGTGGACTTCCTGCGAGTTTGTTATGATTTTCATTACTATTTTTCGCAGTTGTTTTTCGTTTACAAACAAAGGAATTGTGTTATCATAACTTTTGCTCATTTTTCGCCCGTCAAGCCCAAAAATTGTTTCGTTGGAGCCGTCGTAAACACCTTCGGGAAGCTTAAGTAGCGTTTTTTTGTAGTTGCTGTTTACTACCTGCGCAATGTCCGCCGCCATTTCGATGTGCTGTTTTTGATCGCGCCCGACGGGCACAAAATCCGAGTCGAATATCAAAATATCCGCCGCCATCAAAATCGGGTAAGTGAAAAGTCCCATATTTATATTCTGGTCAATATCATTACCTTTTTCGCGATTGTCGTCGGTTGCCGCTTTATATGCGTGCGCGCGGTTCATTAGTCCTTTGCTTGTAAAGCCCGTAAGAATTGTTGCAAGTTCAAATATTTGCGGCACATCGCTTTGACGATAAAGCAATACTTTTTCGGGGTCAAGTCCGCAAGCAAGCCAAGTTGCCGCGATTTCGTAAGTCAAATCCCTGAGTTCCTTTGGATCGCGCATAGTGTTTAACGCGTGATAATCTGCGATAAAATATCGCGCTTCATACTGCTCGGCAAGTCTGAGCGCAGGTTTAATAGCTCCGAAATAATTGCCGAAATGCGGCATTCCCGTAGGTTTTATTCCTGTAAGTGAAATCTTTTTTTCCATAAGTTTTATCCTTTGTTTTTGAGTAAAAATACTATATTTCCGAAACAAAAAATAACAGATTTCAAATTTTTCACCCATTTAGCTACAAAAAATATTATTTTACCGATAAATTCTACCATTTAATGAAAAGGGGAATATTGTGGAAGCAACATTGACGTTAAGAGCAGATACCAGTGTTTTAAAACCATTTGAAATGATGGCAAAACAATTTGGCGTTCGAGTTGAACGCACAATAACACCTAGAAGCAAGTGCCTTACGGAAAAGCGTTTTAGATGTTTGAACGAAGAAGCGCAGTCAATCGCACAAAAAACAGGGCTTTATCCCGAAGATATTGCCGCTATGATAGTATCAGCTGTAATAAAAGAATGTCGCCAAGAAAAAAACACAACCTCCGACATTGAAAACTTTGACAATATGTGCAAAGAAGCTCGTAAATTTGCAAAAAATGTAGAATTAACACAAAACGATATTTCAGACGCTATAAAGAAAGCAAGAGCTGAAAAATGCGCATAGTTATTGATACAAACGTTATTGCTTCCGGAATATTTTTCAGCGGCTTGCCAAACCAATTGTTGCGACTTGTGATCGAAAGAAAAATTTTGGCAACCGTTTCAAATGAGATAATCAACGAATACCACAAAACATTCAACTATTTACTGAATGATAAAAACCGTGTGCCAAAAGAAAACATTTCCGTAAATTCCATAGTTAAGAAAATGAAAAAAATATCAATAAAATCAGATATAAAAGCCAGTCGAGACCCAAATGACGATATGTTCATAAATTGCGCGATTGACGGAAAATGCAAATATATAGTAAGCAGCGACAAAGATTTGCTTGATATAAAGAGTTTTGAAAACGTTGAAATCTTAACTGTTCGCGAATTTATGAACGAATATAATAAAAAATAAAATAATTTTTCGCTTGTTTTTTAATTTTTCCAAATTTTTTCCCCACATCGCCGCAACAATAAACTATATTTGTTGATTATTATAATAAAATCACACCTTTTCGGAAAGGGCGTTTTTATGAGCAAATTTCTTAAAAACAACAAAGGCGCTTCGTTGGTTTACGTACTTATAACCCTCGTTTTCGTCGGAGCAATCGCAATGCTCGTCCTAGACTCCGCAAGAAAAGAAACCATCGACTCGTCCCTCCGCGCCTCTTCCGAGATGGCGCGGTTTGCGGCAACTTCGGGGTTAACTTACGCGGCAACACTTTTGGCTAATCCAGTAGCGCAAATCCCCGAGCAAGCGATAAATTCTCAACTATTTATAACTAATTGGTTTAACAGAGATAGAAACCAGCCTGACCCAACATTAACTACTGAACAACAAAGATGGATTGTAGGTAGCCCAACCACATTTTTCACTGACGACAACGGTTTCAGATTTCGCGTTCGAGTTATGAATATTGATTTTTCACGAGTAATAAGCATAACAGAAGAAATCCCCGAAAGCGGAACTCCTCCTATACGCCAATTTAGAAATAATCGTAATTTAGGTGATTCTTACATTACAGTACAACTCCAAAGCGAAGCGATTGACGCAAGCGGTAGCCGAGCGCGAAACATAGGTATTTTCCAAATTTTCGGCTACGAAAATCAAATAGATGTCGATGCCCTTCTTACACACGCACTTCACCTCAACGGTGGAAATATATGGATACATTGTCCAGTAGATATAACCGGACCGACTTTCGTCGGAGCTAGAACAGCAGTTCCTAGTATGGACGGAAACAATGAAATTATAAGAAATGGACCTGCTATTAATTTTATGAACACAATAGTAGCAAGAAGTTTTTTCAGAGGTGAATTAATAGTATTGCAGAACGAATTTGCTAACGCTATTTTACTTGGAAATGCGGAATTTAGAGGACCTGCTTATTTTGAAGGTGGAGACGTCGATTTTAGAAATGCTCCTAGTGAATTTCACAGAGGTTTTGGTGGAAGTGCTATGTTTCAATCAGTCGCTGCCAATGCAGTTATAATGAACGGCACAGCCCCTAACAATCGAAACCTTGTTGTACTATCAGGTGGATTTACAGGAAGATTACAAGATTGGCCACCTCCGCCTACTGTAATAGGCAACGGTCTTCGATTTTTGGGAGTTAATACAGAACTGATTCACGCTGGCGCTGGAACTTTCGAATATTATACGGGAACTGTAGCTGGGAACGCTCCCGGCAGAGTATCAATAATAGATATGGAAGACGAGGAAATCGCTGATACATTGGGAATTATTAACAGAAACCCTCCTGCTCCTCAAATAGTTTTGACTGATGAAATTCTTCGACTTGCAGTTCCGGTAAACTATACGCCTGCTGCAGGTGCTCCAAATGCAGGTATAGCACGAGTCAATTTCGTTAACGGAGCATTAAACGAGGCTGCTTTAACTGATTTGTGGAACACGCGAACAAAATTTGTAGATCCAAGTAATCCAGCAAGACAGTGGCTGGTGTTATCAGTAACTGGAGCTTGGCCATTCGCTTCTGCAGCAGGTGCGGTGTTTAACCAAAGAGCAATTGTCATCATAAGAAACGGAACTACAGGAAATGCTGTTGGTAATTTTCCAAATGTGGCTGGAAATATGCTGGTTTGGATACATCCTGATTTTAACGGAATTTGGTCGTATGGTGGAATTGGAGGAAATTTCAGAGGGCTGTTTTATAATGCTTCACCAAATGCGCAAATTAATTTATCAGCTGCAGCTGTCGGCTGGACTGTAAGAGGAGCTTTTTATAACGCTCCTCAAAATCCCAATCCTGAAGCACCAGAAAGCAACGCACTTATACAACTTGGCACAGGCGCTGCAGGCAGAATAACGGTTGTACACGATCCTGTCGCATTACGAGAATTTGAGGATTTAGGCATTGTACAACCAGCGGAAGACGACGGAGCTGAGATGATTAACTTACAGCAAATTCCTGCCAACCTAAACGCTCGTGGTCCTTTCACCGAACTTTTGAACAGAAGTTTCTAAGATTTAGTGAGGAGATTTAACAAAAAAGGCAGAGAAGTTCTGCCTTTTTTTGTTTTTATGCGGTTGCCAATCTACCACGAAATAACTTGCGTTCTTTTCCGGTAAGAACAAAACTATAAACACACAGCGCAACAATAAATACATTCAATATAATCCAATTCGCGTTTTCCATTAAAAATTCATTCATTTTTCCTCCTTTGAATAATATATGCCAACTATTAAAGTAATAACTGCAGCCACCAAACAAAAAACAAAACCACTACTTGATCCGCGAAACACTTCGTTTGCCACTGCACCCGCAAAAAGGATCTTTCCTAAATCCAAAAACAATTTACCAAACACCGAATTCATAAATCCTCCATTTTCCTATAAAAATACATTCTCGCATAAACAAATAGTAAAATTATCTGCAAATAAGCTAACTTTTTTCAGCTTTTATTCTCTTCCAAAAACTTCTCCAGTTTTTTTACGGAAATATTTTCTATCGGCTTGATTTTCGGCTCGGCGAATAGTTTTATGCCTAATTCTTCTACTAAAAAACTGAATTTTCTTGAAAATTCGTTGTCTGCGGTTTCTACTAAATCCGCCGCTTTATTTCTGTAAAAACGTATTGTTTTCTCGCATTCTTCAAAATGTTTCGGCGAATTAAGCGCTTTGTCTATTTTGCAGATAAGAGCTTCCACATATTGCGGATAACGCTCAAAAATCTCGAGCGGACAATAACCGCTGTTAAATTCTTGCTCGTAAATGTCAAGGTCTTCCTCTATGCTTTTCAGTATTTTGGAATTCGGCATTTTTCTGAGCTCCGCGCCAAGCCGACATTTTACACGAATTACCGCCTCTTTGTATTTTGCCAAAGTATCTAAGGCGTTTCGTTCGTTCCTTTTTAGTATTTCGAGGCGATTTTCGCGAACAACGTTAAATTCCTCTTGTGTGTTTACGTTTGTTATTTCAAAGCAGACAGCCTCAAACACAATATCGTAAAGTCGAGGCGATGTGCGCAGTTTTCTTTTTAGCCACATTAAATCATCGGTTATTGATAATTCGAGCAGTTTCGCCAAACCACGCTTGTGATTATTTTGCGCCGCTCTAAGTGATGCATACCATACAAGATTTACGCCGTCTTTTGTTGCCGTTATTGCAGGATAACCGTAATCGTCGGCGATACTGGAAACGATAACATCAGTAGGGGCAGGTTTCAAACCTGCCCTTACACCTGCCCTTACATCTCCCCTTACCTCTATCGCCAATATTTCATCATAATTCTTTATTGTTTTTTGCTCAAGATAGGCTTTAAGTTTTGGTTCTCCGATATTTTCTATCGTTTTTATGCGCATTTTTTTTGCTTTTATCTGCTCAATAACATTATCGGCGACAAAAGGCATTTCGTTTTCGGGGATTTCTACCGTTATTCCGTCGTCGTCCTGCCCGAAATTTCGCTTGTATGACAACTTGAAACGCGTATTTCCGACCTCGAGATAATCGGGATATTTATTTTCGCTTTCGTCTTTCATTGTGAGGAAGTCGTCGCCTTTTTCTTTTTTTATTAAGCCTCTTAACTGATTGTCGGAGGCGATATTTTCAGGAATTCGTTTGTCGTAAAAATCTAAAAGTTCGTAGTCCGAAATTGTTCTTAATTTATTAAAAAGGTCGGCGTTTTTTATTAGAAAATCGTATTTTTGCTTTGTAGCTCCCTCGATTAAAGCCGATTGAATAAAGATTTGGCGCGCCTCTTTCGGATTTATATTTCCGTAAAATCGCTTTTGTCCGCTTGCTATTTCCAAGCCGTAAAAAAGAACGCGTTCTTCGGCGACAACGCTTCCGATATTCGGGTCGTAATACGGAATGCCGTATTTTCGTTTTATCAGATTAGGCGCAAAATCTATAACCCATTTCGGGTCTATAGGTCCTAATGTTCGAGCGAAAACTCGGCTTGTTTCGGTGATTTGTTGCGCCATAATCCATTGCGATTTTCGCTTTTTTCCGCCCGCAAGAACACTGCCGGGGAATATATGCACCACTCGACCTTTTGTTGCGGAATATGCGTTTTTTTCGCTGTCGAATGTTGCGATATTTCCCAAAAGTCCCGCGCAAATCGAGCGGTGAATTGACCAGCGATGCGTTTCGGTCAGATTTTCAAAGGCGACGTTTACCTTACCGAAATTTGGGTCGTATTCTTTGCAGGTATCGGCGATTTGTTCGTAAATATCGCCCCATTCCCGCATTCTGTTAAATGACAAAAAATTGTTGGCGCAATAATCGCGCATTGTTCTCTGCGATTTTTTTGTTTCGGCAAAGGAATTATTAAAAACGCTCCAAGTTTTAAGAAGAGACATAAAATCGGAGTAAATATCTTCAAATTTTTTGTGCGCGTTGTCGGCGACGTCTGCTTGTTCCGTCGGACGTTCGCGCGGGTCAACTATCGAAAGCCCCGCGGCGATTATCGCAACCTGTTCGCTCACCCCCATTTTTTGCGCCTCGATAATCATTCGTGAAATATGCGGCTCAAGCGGAAATTTCGCCATTGTGCGCCCTATTTGGGTTAGTTGTAGGGGCGGGGTTTGCCCGCCCTGTTGCTTGTGCAACATTTGCGTATTTGGGCGGGCAGACCCCGCCCCTACGTTTTTGTCGTCATTTTTTATATTGTTTGAAACCGCCCCCAATTCGTACAACTGATTCACCGCGTCGTCAATTCGGCGCGGTTCGGGCGGTTGAATGAAAGGGAATTTTTTAATGTCGCCCAAATTAAGGTTCAGCATAGACAAAATAACACCCGCAAGATTTAGGCGTTGAATTTCGGGAAGCCTAAAATCTTCTCGACCGTCAAAGTTTTTTTCGGAGTAAAGCCTGATACAAACTCCGTCGCTTACGCGCCCGCTTCTTCCGCTTCGCTGTTTTGCTTCGGCTTTGCTTATTTCTTCGACGGGCAGACGATTTGTGCGCAAGTTCGGCGCGTATTTGGCAATTCGCACAAGCCCCGTATCGACCACGTATTTAATTTTCGGCAGAGTGATTGACGTTTCGGCAATATTGGTGGAAACGATAATTTTTCGCGCGTCGGTATCTTGGAAAATTCGGTTTTGCTCGGCGTTTGTAAGGCGAGAAAAAAGCGGTAAAATCAGTGTTGAGTTTTGCCGCAAACGCCCTTTAAGTTTGCGCGCCGTCTCTAAAATATCGCGTTCCGTCGGCATAAAAACCAAAATATCGCCGTCGTCCGAAATGTCTTGAATGTATTCTACCGATTTTACGGCGCGTTCAACGTAATTTCCTTCGTCGCCGCTTTCAATATCGTCGTAAATTATTTCTACGGGAAACATTCGCCCCGAAACTTCGACTACGGGAGCGTTGTTAAATGCTGCGGAGAAAAGCGAGGTATCCATTGTCGCCGATGAAATAATCAGTTTCAGGTCGGGACGGGTTGGCAGGATTTTTCGCAAATATCCGAGTATTAAATCTATGTTGAGCGAGCGTTCGTGCGCTTCGTCTATAATTATTGTCGAATATCCGAGCATTTTAGAGTTGTTTACGAGTTCTTGGAGCAAAATTCCGTCGGTCATACATAGAATTTCGGTATTGCGCGATAATTTTTGCGAAAATCTTATTTTGTAGCCGACAAGCTCGCCCAAAGGCGTTTTGCATTCGCTTGCAATACGCTGAGCAATCGAAGTCGCGGCTATTCTTCGCGGCTGAGTTATTGCGATTTTTCCGCGTTCGGCAAGTCCGATTTCTCGGCAGAATTGAGGAAGCTGGGTCGTTTTTCCCGAGCCTGTTTCACCGCTGACAATCAGCACTTGCTCTTTTTTGAGAAGTGATATTATTTCGTCTTTTTTTTCGGTTATCGGCAACATAATGGAAGTAAAATACTATTTTCCGCGATAAAAAAAGAGGAGAAATTGCAAATCTTACCGCTGTACTCCTAATTGTAGCGTGTGCAGGCGTCCGGTTTTCGAGCTACAGTGCCAATTTTTTTCTATTTCTGTAATTATTTTACACTTTTGATATATCACTTTGATATATTTTATATCCGAAAAATTTGACTTTTCACGAATTTAAGCGGAGTTTCGCGTTTGGCACAATATTTGCTGATAGGCATACAGTAAAAGTTAAACTAAAAAAAAGGAGTTTTTATGAGAAAAACAATTTTTATTGCAATGCTTACGGCGGCATTTGCGTTTGCCGAAACTGAAATGGAAACGCTTCGAGCGGAGATTGAACGACTGAACGCACAACTTGAAATTCAGAGGTTGAACGCAGAAATTCAAAGCCTTCAGCAAGTACAATCGGCGGAAATTGCGGAAATCGGCGCAACAGAAATTATCGAAGACGAAAGAAATGAAATCGTTTTAACCGAAATCGACACAACTGCCGAAACCGTAAACGCATTCAGAAAAATAGTTTTGGAAAACCGCGAATGGACGCGAAACAATTTTGTCGGAATAGGCGGCGGACTTGCCATCGGCGCAATGTTTCTGGACACGCGCCCCATCAGAAATTATCTGAGAGAACTACAAATGATACCCGACAGAGCAGACTGGGAAAATCCGCTGAAAAACTCTAATCTTTCCCAAAATGTCGGCAACAGAGAGCCTGTTTTCCTTATCGGAGGGTTCGGACACGGAAATTTCGGCAACGGAACAATTGCAGGCGGCGGCGGATACGGAATATTAGCACAGATTTCGTCTAATGTCGCAGATACTACTTTTGTCGCCACCATTGCGGGAGGATACGGCGGATTTATTTTCGGCGGCGGTTGGAGCAATCGCAAAAACGCCCTAACAATTACAACGCTTGTAGGCGGCGGCGGACTTGCGGTCGATGTCAGCAAAAGGCATAGCGGTAGCGCATTCGACAAATCAAACAATTGGAAATGGGAAGACAGGGACAATGTTTTAACCGAGGGGTCTGCGTTTTTCGCCCTTGAGCCGCAATTGGCATACACCCTCTCATTTATGCGTTGGTTTCACTTAGGAATTGAAACATCGGCGCTTCTTATGCACTCTCGAAGAGGTTTTAACTGGACAAACAGCTACACAACCATTAACCCTTCTGTAAAACTTCGCTTGGTTTTCGGATGCATTTAAGGAGTCGAAATGGACTTTTTTAGAGGGATTGCAGGACTTTTCTTGTATATCGGAGCGCTTTTTGTTCCTGTTGACGAAAGTCGGTTGGATGTAAGAGCGCTCAATTCCGACAGCGACGCACATTACCATATCCGAACAACATTTGAGTTCCAATGGAGCGACAATTTAACTGATATTGTTAACGCGGGAATACCGATTACAATGAAATACTCCGCCCGCGTCGATCGTCAAAGGCAGGATTTTTACAGGATTTTGCGTCGTCCCGTCTCACAAAGATACTATTTTGTAATAGACAGCGTTCCCGGCGGCGACACTAATTCGCGAAGTTTCCCGAATATCCCCGTGGCGCTCAGACATTTCAGACAAATTGAGTGGGAAATCGACAATTCGGCGAAAAACTTGGATTTCAGCGTAGAAATTCTGAATTCGTTTGTACCGAGTATGGAGATTTACGTCGATATTTCACCTGCTTTCGGCGGACGCAGGTTCAGCGAAAGAATAAGAATAGAAAACGCAGAAAACACAGGAAGAAGGTCGCGATGAAAATCCTTAACAAGCCTGAAATCGAGTTCAAAATTCTGATTGTCGCCTCGCTGTTTTTTGCGCTTTTCGGCTTGTTTTTTGTATATCTTTACGAAAACGAACTCGATATTGCCGTAAGAAAAGGTATGAACAGCAATTTGACCGATTTTTTACGCAGGCAAGCAGATACAATTCCCGAGGCGCAGGGACTTCTGGAACACCAACTGCAATGGGAAGCAACAGCGCCGTTTATAGCAAAAACGCAAAAAGACAATCTCAGAAATATGATTTTGTATTTTCTCGCTTTGGTAATGCTTTTAATGTTTTTCATTATCCGCTACATTACCTCGCCGATTAAAAAAAGAGAAAAAATAGCCGCTATCGAAAAAACTTGGCGCGACATAGCCAAAACAATGGCACACGAAATCAAAAACCCGCTTACTCCGATGAGGTTAAGCATAGACAAAATCGAGGAAAAAGCAACGTTTTCCCAAAACATCAGTAGCGAAGAAATCGCAAAATTTACAAAAAGAATAAACGAGCAAATTGACAATTTGGAGGATTTGGTGAATAAATTCAAAAGTTTTTCGCAAAAACAGACGGCAAATCTGCAAAGCGCGTATCTTCGCGACGTTATAATAAAAGGAACTGCGGGTATGTCCGATAAAATAAAAACGCAAATAAACGGCGACGCATTTGCAATTTTGGACGTAAGTTTTTTCAATCAGATTTTGCTGAATTTATACAAAAATTCAATCGGCGCAGGCGCAAACGCAATGCAAATCGACATCAGCGAATTCGGACGAAAAACCTTAATTTCTTTCACCGACAACGGAAAAGGCATAGAAAAAGAAAAACTTGACATAGTGTTTTTGCCCTACATAACTTTCTCCGAAAACGGCTCGGGAATTGGACTTTCCGTGGTAAAAAGCTTAGTAGAAAGTATGGGCGGGAAAGTGTATGCGCAAAATCCCGAACAGAGCGGTTTCAAAATAATTATAGAACTTGAAAGGACAAAAAATGGAGCATAAAGCAAGAATATTAGTCGTCGATGACGAAAAAGACATCTGCGAAATGTTGAAAGAGTTGCTCGAAGAAGAGGGCTACATTGTCGAAACCGCAAATTCGGCGAAAGACGCGCTGAAAACTAACTTGTTTCAGACTGATACCGCCATTATCGACATAAAAATCGGCGCAGACGACGGAATAGTGTTGCTCAAGCAAATAAAGGAAATTCGCCCTGCGCTTCCCGTCATTATGATAACGGGACACGGCTCGGTCGAACTTGCCGCAGACGCGTTCAAACTGGGCGCTTACGAATTCTTAGAAAAACCGCTTCGACTTATTAAAGTAAGAACAACAGTGCGAAACAGCGTAGAAAAATATTTTCTCACAAACAGCCAAAACGAACGAACTCTGCCGATAGTGCATTCCGCGGCGATGAAAGACGTTTTTTCGCAAACCGCACGTTTGGCTCCGCTTAAAATGTCGGTTATGATTTTGGGCGCTTCGGGAAGCGGCAAAGAATTGGCGGCGCAATCGCTCCATTTTGACGGCAGTCGAAAAGATAAAAACTTTGTGATAGTAAACGCCTCAACTTTACCCGCAAATCTGGCGGAAAGCGAACTTTTCGGACACAAAAGAGGTGCGTTTACGGGAGCGGAATACAAGCGAACGGGCGCATTTGAAAAAGCCGACGGCGGCACGCTTTTTATTGACGAGATAGCCGATTTGAGTTTGGAAGTGCAGCCAAAACTTTTGCGCGTATTAGAGACGGGAAAATTTACGCCACTGGGCGCCGAAGACGAAATTTCGGTCGATGTGCGGGTAATAACCGCGACCCACAAAAACATAGAACAAATGGTCGTCGAGGGAAAATTCAGGGCGGACTTATTTTATCGTTTATCTGCATTTGTCATAAAAATTCCGCCCTTATCACAGCGAAAAGAGGATATTTTGCCTATAGCCGAGAAATTCTTGAAACAGGCAAGCAAAGAAATCGGCGAAGTTTTGGAGTTTTCGCAAAGTGCAAAAAATCTGCTTTTATCACTTGAATATAAAGGAAATGTGCGCGAGTTAAAACATATAATTTCGCGTGCTTGTCTCTTTGCAAACGGCAAATTTGTCGATGAAGACAGTATAAAATTGGCGCAAAACTCAAATTTAACCGATAAAACAGGGGCGACGGTCGCCTATTTTTCAATGGATTACAAAACTGCAACAGAGGCGTTTGAGTTAGATTATTTTACCAATCTTCTCGAAAAAAACGGCGGAAACATAACTTTGTCTGCGGCGCAAATAGGAATGGCACAGTCAAATCTGTCCCGAAAACTAAAAGCGCTCGGAATTAAAAGATAGAAAATTGCAAAAAATTAGCGTTTTTTCCTCTTTTGCTTGTGTGCGCTTATGTATTTTAGGTGGGAATTTTTGAAGTTTTTATAGAATTTTACGGAGAATTTAATGCGGCGCATATATATGGTATTGATGTTTCTTGTGGTTTTGACAGCGAGTGCTTTTGCTCAGAAAGTATTGCGAAACATCACTATTGAAGGGCTTATAATAGAGCGAGAAAGAACTGTTCTTTCAATGCTTCCCGTTGCCGAAGGACAAACCATAACAGGCGACGATATTCCGAGAGCGACAAGACAGCTTTTCCGCTCGCAAAGGTTCAGAACTGTTGACATTATCCCCGAAAATGAGACCGAAACGACCATTGATTTGAGAGTTGTGGTCGTCGAAAACCCGCATTTAGACGCGGTGGAGTTGCGCGGAAACAGAAGAATTAACAGAACGCGTCTCAACGAAGTCATAAATGCTCGGCAAGGAGAGCGCCTCAGCGACGCAAGAGTGCATTCTATTATCACAAACATACGAAACTCTTATGCCGACAGAGGATATTTGAATGTCCAAATAGAAACCGAACTTGTTGAAACAATGGTTGCGGGATTTGTAATTCTGAGAATAAACATTGTTGAAGGCGACAGAATTCGCGTTGAAGAAATAAATTTCAGCGGAAACACGGAATTTTCCGACAGAAAACTGCGAAGAAGGTTCAGAACAAAAGAGCGACACATTTTCAGTAGCGGAGAATTTAACGAAACGCTTTTCCATCAGCATTTGGATTCGCTTGTTTTGGCTTACAACGACGAAGGCTTTATGAACGCCAGAATTGTGAGCCACGATGTGCGCAAAAATGACGATAATACAGGAATTATAATAGACATAGAAGTCGATGAAGGGCAGAGATATTTTGTCGGAGATTTCTTTTTTACAGGCAACGAAATTATCGACGAAGAAGCGTTGCAAGCGGCGGTTATGATGCAAAGAGGCCGCCCGTTCTCTCGCACAAGATTTTTGATGACCCGCCAATCGGTAACAGGCGTTTACAGAAATCACGGATATTTGTGGGCAAACGCAGAGCCGCGGCTTAGACACAGAGGCGACACAATTGACGTTATTTTCAATATGACCGAAGGACGCCCCGCAATCGTCAGAAGAATAGAAATTTCAGGAAACGACAAAACGCGCGACTTGGTAATCAGACGCGAATTAAGGATTTTCCCCGGACAAAGATTTGACCAAGCGGCGATGGAGCGGTCTATAAGAGATGTGCGCCAACTCGGCTTTTTTGAAAACGTGATGCCCGACTTTGCAATGAATAACGACGGCACAATAGATATGATATTTAATATTCGCGAGCGCGAAAACATAGGGCAATTTTCGGCAGGTATAACATATTCGGCGCAGGACAGATTTGGCGGCAATTTCGGAGTTTCCATACCAAATTTCAGAGGAACGGGACAGCAACTCGACGCTATGGCGGAACTTGCGGCAGGAAGACAGCGCTATTCCATAGGATATATGGTACCTTGGATTTTCAATACGCCGACTTCGTTTTCGGGGCAGATTTTTTATGAAGACCTGAGGTTCAGAAACCAACTTTTCAACTACACGAGAACGGGTGTAGAATACGGTATCGGAAGACGTCTGCGTTGGCCCGACGATTTCTTTTCTGCGTCCATTCGCCATCTTATAAGCTATGACCACAACAGAATAGACTACCGCCAAGTGGAAGACGAACTGGAAGAGAGAGCTGTAATTGTAAACCGAGGCATTTTAAGCCGCTGGCAATTAGGAATTGCCCGAAATGACACAGACTTACCGCATTTCCCTACTCGCGGTTCTATTTTCAGAATTACAGGTCAAATCGGCGGAAGCGGCGGTATCAGAAGCGTAGATGACAGATGGATTTTTGAGCCAGAAAATAATTATCTTGGTTTGAGCAGATTTGACTTCATAAAAGGAATTGTAACTTACGAATGGTATTTGCCGCTGTTTTGGCGCTTTGTTTTGGGCGCAAACACAAAATTCGGCACAATTGCCTCATTTTCGGGCAGACCTGTTATCGGCTATAACGATTTATTTCAGGTCGGCGGCGTGTATTACGACGGAGTTGTCCGCGGCTACAACGAAGGTGAAATCAGCAGAAACTTAAATATGGTAACACTTTCAGGCGAACTTCGCTTCCCTATAGTTGACCAGCAATTTTATATGGGAACATTCTTTGATATGGGTAATGGATGGTTGCGTATGTCGGATATAGATATTACCGATATGAAACGCGGCGTAGGTTTCGGTTTCCGCCTTATGCTTCCGATGTTAGGGCTTTTGGGCTTTGATTTCGCGTGGGGACTTGATGACCCGAACGCACATTTTATGTCCCGCGAACACAGCCCGAGATTCAACCTGCACTTTATTATGAACAGAGGGTTCTGATAATTAAATGGTTCTGATTTTTTTGTTTGTAGGGGCAGGTTTTAAACCTGCCCTTACTTTTTTATTCGGCTTTTAATTTCAATATCGTCTGAAACTCACCGATACCATCAAACTGCTCTACAAGTTTCAAACCTGCGCTTTTTGCATAATCAAGCATTTCATCACTATGATACATTCTTGATGTTCCGTTCGCCATAGCGGTAAAGTAGAGTGAAGTTCCCACAAGCCCAAGTTTTGCCTGCGCGTGTCTCTGAATATCGACAAACGGCTCCATTATATACAAATTTCCGCTATGCGAAAGCGCAGATTTTCCACGTTTCAAAAGTTCAATAATATCTTTCGGAGGAAAGCAATCTAAAAATTGGCTCATCCAGACAACGTCATAATTTGTCGGAAACGGCTTTGAATGGTCGAGTAAATCAAGCGCAAAACCGTTTATTCTGTCGCCGAAACCTGCTTTTTTCGCGTTTTCTTTGGCGACTGTGAGTTGTCCTTCGTGGTCTAAAATTGTGATATTTGCCGTGTTTGAGAAATTTGCACATTTTAATGCAAATCGCCCTGTATTTCCGCCGACATCGAGTATTTTTTTAGCAGTGTTGTCCGAAAAAATTAAATTCAGCGCTTCGTCGAATGCAACATCGGAGTAATAATGGTCGAATTCAAACCAACTTTTCTTTACATTTTCGGGAAGTTGCGACAGTCCCGAATAAATCGTGTCCCATTCGCCGAAAACTTTAAGACCGACAGGCTTTTCTTCTTCTATTGACTTGTCGAGAAAAAACAAACCCTGATAACAAACGTCGTTTATGAAATTCATATTTCTTTTTGTTATTTCGTCTGTTAAAAGGAAAAATCCTGTTTTAGAGAGATGGTATTTGTTTTTGGCTTCTTCAAAAATCAAAACGCCTGCCTGCTCGCCCGCTTCAAGCAAAATTCTTGCGGAGTAATTGTTTAATTTGCAATGCGCGGCAATTTCTTTTTCGGTCTTTCCGTCGTCATTGTTATTCAGAAAATCCAACACTCCCTTGTTTCGCAAAATCAAGGTCGCCTGAAAAAAAGCAGGCGCAAATGTCAAAAAATGCGCCTTTATCGACGCGTTATATGCTGTTGTTTTATCATTGCCGAAACGTTTTTTGCTCATTTTTCCTCCGTATTTTGGGAGGAAAATACGATTTTCCCTTACACAAAAGCAGAAAAAAATGTAATTTTTTATAAAAAATGGGGAGCAAGCATTACCCAAAAAGTATTTTCTCTCCAATTCTGAAAAAAGAAACGGAGAAATTTATGAAAATAAGCGATATTTTAGCGCAAAAGCAAACGGCTTTGAGCTTTGAATTTTTTCCGCCTAAGACAGCGGCGGGCTTCGATAAATTATTTGAAACGGTGCAAAAACTCAGTTATTTATCGCCTGCATACGTCAGCGTCACTTACGGCGCAGGCGGCTCTACCCGCGAAAATACACGAAACCTTGTCGCTAAGATACAAAACGAAGCAGGGCTTACCACTGTCGCACATTTGACCTGCGTAGGCGCAAGCCGCGATGAAATTCGCGAAATCCTGCAAAATTACAACGACGCGGGAATTGAGAATATCCTTGCGCTTAGAGGCGATATGCCAAAAGGCGCGATAGATTTTGTTCCCGCCAAAGACGGTTTTGAATACGCAAGCGAACTCGTGGAATTTACCAAGAAAAACTTCCCGAATATGGGAATCGGAGTTGCAGGATTTCCCGAAGGACACCCGACAACGCCTAACCGCCTTATTGAAATCGACAATCTTAAGCGCAAAGTTGACAGCGGCGCGGATTACATTTGCACACAGTTGTTTTTCAGTAATGCCGATTTTTATGATTTCTGCGAGCGATGCGAAATTGCGAAAATAAATGTGCCGATTATAGCGGGAATTATGCCTATAACCTCAATCGCGAGTATGCAAAGAATTGCCGAATTATCGCTTGGAGCCCGTATTCCTGCAAAACTTCAAAAAGCCATTTACAGAGCGCCGAATGACGAATACGTCGAAAAAGTAGGAATACATTGGGCTGCAGAGCAGGTTAATGAGTTAATAGAAAATAAAGTGCGCGGAATACACCTTTACACACTCAACAAATTTGAGCAGATACACAAAATTTGCGAGAGTATCGGCATTATTTCTTCCACGCAACTGGAAAAATAAGTCAAGAAGCCTATATTATTTCTTCCGAATACTTGGATAAACAAGCCAAAACAGCGAAAACAGCACACAGAAAATCGCAAACCAATCGCCAAAGCGGCGATAAATTGTGCTGTTAAGCGCTTTCGCAATCGGCATTTGTACGACCTCGCGGGTGTAAATTTCGGTTTTGGCAAGGAAACGCCCGAAAGGGTCAACCGAAAATGAAATGCCCGTATTTGCGCTTCTTACCATTGAAATACCGAGTTCTATCGCCCTTACCCGCGTCATTTCGGCGTGTTGGATTGGCGCGGTAGTTCTTCCGAACCAGCCGTCGTTTGTTATATTTATCATAAGATTAGCGCCGGCACCGTGGTTTACTCTTCTTCGTGTAAATTCGGGATAGACGTTTTCGTAGCAAATAAAGGGTGCAATTCGCAAATCCTCTATTTCCCAAACGGAATACTCGCTCCCCGAAACAAAACTTCCGCCTCTCAAATCAAGGCGGCTTATCATAGGCAGAGCCGCGGAAAACGGCGTCGTTTCTACAAACGGAACAAGTTTTATTTTGTGGTATCGGGCGTAGTTATCGTAAAGATTAGACAATTCGGGACTTGCCCAATACGCTGTATTGTATGCTCCGTCAACACCGCCTTCGCCTCTGATTGGGGTAAGCGAACCAAAAATTATATGCGAATTATGTCGTCTTAACCAAGACCCGACAGCAACCAACGCCGACGGCTGATAGCGCAAATGCGTAAAAATCGCGCTTTCGGGAAGAATGAAGATGCCTCTGTCCATATTTGTACTTGCGTCCAACAAACTGTCCAAAACCTCCATACATTCCATAAGCGAGGAAAATCCGTACCAATTCTCCATATCAGCGTTTGGCTGAAGAACAATCGCCTTTATTTCGTGGGTATCGACGGGACGCACTCTTACAAATCCCCAAAGACAAAGCATTGCCACGACGCAGGCAAGAGAAACTGCAATTTTTTTGCCACGCTTAAAAAATACGAGATTGTAAAGAACTACGGCAGAAATTACCGCCAAAAACGACAAACCCCAAATTCCCGTAATGCTGACGACCTGCGACAAATAAAATAACGGAGAAAGCGAATACCCCGAAAACATCCAAGGAAACGAAAGCTCGCCGAGTGTAAGCACGTATTCAGAAACAACCCAAACAGACGGAATAAAAAGAATGGCGACTTTCGGACATCGTTTAAGAACAAATGCCGACAAAACCCCAACCAAAAGAAATCGCAAAGCCAAAAAGAGCGATAAGCCGATGGTCGCAAAGAAAATAAGCGGTTGCAGTCCCTGCAGATTTACTATAGCCATCCACCAAATTGTGCCGAAATACCAAAACACGCCCCAAGAGTACATTTTCAGGCGCGCGGGTTTCTCCGAGTAAATAAGGGCAATAAATGGTATTATTAAAAGAAACGACATCGCAGGCAAAATTGAGGCAAAAAGTCCGCACAAAAGTCCTGATAACAAAACAACAAATAAATTAGTCAAAGGTAAATTCTCTATTTTCATTCTAATTCCTTTCATAAACCTATATGGGCGTATTACAACGCTCATACAAAATAAATCAACACAAAAATACTAAATTTACGCGGTTGTAGAAAGAGTTTTCTTGAAAATGCTCGAAAAACATTCGGTAAGGTCGTCATTTACGGCGGTAGAATTGTAAAATCCCGAAGAAATTCGATTTTTGATTTCCGAAAGATCTTTTGCTTTTACCTCGCTATGCAAAGAATTTGATGGAATATATGAGTCTTCGCGTAAAATTCTCGCGCTCGACGACACAACTTTCGCACTCTTGTCTCTGTTATGAGCAAGCTCCAAATACGAAAAATAGCCTGTAGCGGCAAGGTTTTTTACTAACATAACTCACTCCTACTCCATTAGGATTTTTGAGACAAATCCATTTATCTCGTCCGTTTCTGTATATCGGTATTTTTGTACGAAATCTTTAATTTTATTTTCGGAAATTTCAATAAAAAAGTTTTTTTGTTGTTTTTTATAGATTTTTTAGTTTCTTATATAAAAAAAATAGTATTTTACCATATTGAAAATCATTTTGTTGTTAATTGTCCGTTTCAGGAGGGTTAAAAGAGGATATGAGCCGCCTACTTAACCGTAAAGCGCTCGTGCTTACTTTATTTTTGGCATTTGGGCTTTATGCCGATTTAGTGAGTACTTCGCCATATATAATTGCAGTTCCGGCTTCAGCCAGACAATTGCAAGCGGCGCTTGCAAGAAGTCAGCGCGGAGACACCCTTATTCTCGAAAACGGGAGATACAGGGGAAATTTCCGCATCCCTCCCGGCGTAACCATTAAAGCAAGAGAAAATGGGAAAGCGCAAATTACAGGCAATGGTCGCGGAAACGTAATCACTTTGTCAAACGGAAGCAGTGCAATAGGACTTTCGGTTTCGGGAGGGCGGATAGGGATATTCTCGGACGGCATAGACAACGCGATTATCGCAAATCGGATACACAACAATTCTACGGGCATTATGGCTGTTGCGCACTTTGTAAGAATTGAAGATAATCTCATTTTTCGCAACTCTTCTTCGGGAATTCAGCTGTGGGATGTAAACACGGACGAAGAAATTTTTAACAATACAATAGTTTTTAACGATAATCACGGATTATCCATCGGAGGCACTTCAGCAGTGGGTTTCGTGAACAACATAGTGGCATTCAACGGACGGTTTGTGGTGCAAATAAATCCGGAATCAAAAATTTTTCAAGCATTTAATGTGTTTTTATCGTATATTCAAGTCAATATGGCTTTGCCGGAAAATAACTTCTCGTTTGACCCCGAGTTTATTAACCCCGAAGCAAATGATTTTCGCGCGAGAAGAACCTCGCGAATATTTAACAATGGCAGAAATGGTGCAAATATAGGGTCAAGAATATATACTGCTTTGTAGATTTAAGGTTGTAGAAAAGAAAAAAGATAGGAGTTTAGTTGTATGAAACAAAAATTTATCAGAACGGTTGCCGTAATTGCGACGTTGGTTTGCGCAGTGTCTGCGGGCGATGTAATTATGGTGCCGTCAACAGGAATCAGAACGATTTCGCAGGCGATCGTAAGAGCGCGGTCGGGGGACACAATTATTGTGGCAGACGGTATCTACAGAGAGGACGTGTTTGTCACGACAGGCGTTTATTTGAGAGCGCAACACCTTCACGGTGCGGTAATTGACGGCGACGGAAGAGGGACAGTGGTTACTCTTGCCGGTAGCGCGGGTATTGAGGGCTTTGAAATCCGAAACGGAACAATCGGAATATTCAGCCGAGACGCCGACGTCGTAATAAGACGAAACCGAGTTGTCCGAAACTGGATGACGGGCATTTTGGTATTGCGCCATTGTCCGACAATCGAGGACAACATCATCGCCTTCAACAGAGGTTCGGGGATTGTCGGTTGGAACTTACGCGCGGCACGTGGAGCGATAGAGCATAACACAATCGCCTACAACGCCAACTTCGGTTTGCAACTCGGCGGAGTGAGCAATGTTGAAGTTCAAAACAACACAATTGCTTTTAATCAAAGATTTGGATTAAGAGTAAACAGCGAATCGGCAGAAGCGTCCACCATAAGACACAATAATTTTTGGGAAAACTTGAGACAATTCCACGATAATCCTGAGGGTAATTTCTCTTTTGACCCTGCATTTATTGCTGCAAGAGTGAAATATGATTTTAATCCTGAACCGACATTGTGCTGCGCAATATTGAGCACCGCGGGAGAAAATCTCGGCGCACGGTTGAGCAGAAGAAGATAGTAATAGAAAGAAAAGAAAGGGATAAAATAAAATGAGTATCAAAAAAACATTAACAAGATTTGCGGCAGGGGTATTGATTACCTGTTTGGCGGTTTCAGCCGCGTTCGGCGCCGGTCTTCCGGGTGAATTCTACATAACGCAGAGATGGAGAGACTTGTTTGCTCCGTACTCGCCCGCAACAAACCCCGCGCTTTTGACGGAAGAAAATCACGTTGCTATCAGAGGTGTTTGGTCTCCGAGTTTGGGAAATGCCTTTTTCTTGTATGAAACAGGTGTAGTAGTTCCGCTCGGGCTCTTTCAATCGGTCGGTTTTACGGTTTTGGGTGTTACTTCCAACGAGCCTGTTCAGGGTATGATGTGGGACGAAGTCAATCAAAGGATCGTGCCGACAGGAGCTACGTGGAACGATAACCACATGCTGATTATGGGTTCATACGCAATTAACCCGTTCAACAGATTGAGTTTGGGTGTTAACCTTAACTTTTTCAGAACGCCTAACTTCGGACAGCCTATACAAGGTTTGTCTTTGGACTTGGGTACAACTTATCGTATAACAAACCACCCTGTTTTGGGAGAGCATATCGTAGGTATTAACTTTCAGAACTTGATTTCGCCGAACCTCGGTCGTCCCGACGGTGAAGATTTCACCATAGCGACACAGTCAATTAACGCGAAAATCAATTGGTTGGGCTGGTTTTGGGACAGACAAATTAACGCAGGCGTTGACTTTGACATAAAAGACTTTACCACGCAGGCGGCTAATTTCGCAGGAACTCCAGTTCAAGACCCTGAAACATTAGAGTGGGGCTGGGCTCGCGACGGAAACAAAGTTGTAGATTTCGACTTTTCGGGAAGAGTCGGCGTTTGGCTTATGAGAATGCTTAATGCTTCTTTCCACTTCGGAACAGGGCACTGGGGTCTTTCGGGCGGTATGAACGTTCCGTCGATTTTCGGCGGTCGCGATTTCCAAGCGGCTTACCAATACACAAGCATTACCGACGACAGAGCGTCTTTTACGCACACTATCTACTTCAGAGGACAGTTTGGTCCGCACAGAGAGGAAATCTTTGCGCGCAGAATGGCTCGCCAAGTTGCGCTCGGACCCGGTCGTTTGTATAACCAAATGTTGCAGGAGCACTATGCGGGCAACTACTGGAACTCGTTCTTCTTGGGCGGTCGTATTCTTACGGAATTCCCCGACTTCTTCCGCAACGACTTTGTTAATCTTTATATGAACCGCAATATGGAAGAAATGGATATGCGTGAAGCGGCAGTTGAAGGTTTCAACGATATTTTGAGCGATTATCCGCGCTCCCCCGTTGTTCCTTTTGCACGTCTGGGACTTTTGCGCCTTGCTTATCGTGAAGGTGATTTTGCACAGGTTTCAAACTTGTTCAACCTTATAAACGTGGACGCAACGCCTGACTCTGTTATACAAGCAGCCGCTTACTATCAAGGTGAAGTATTCTTGCAACAAAACAGAATTGCAGACGCAATGTCGCATTTCTCAATGGTGCCGTCATCGCATCCGGACTACATATTTGCGCAACATTCTTTGGCTATTGCTTCTGCTATAAACGGTCAAATGGACAGAGCGATTGAGCATTTGGACAACGCTGTTCAGGCGCCTGCAAGAACTAACGCGCAAAGAGCGGCGCAAGACCGTTCGTATTTGCTTATGGCGTTCTTGTATTTTGAAGGTAAAATAGAGACAGGTCAATCGCTAACAAGAGCAATGGCGGCTCTTCGCAGAATAGGTACGGCAAGCCCGCACCGTGCGGAAGCACTTTTGGCTCAGATGTGGGTTGCGCTTCAAGGCGGAAACAGAGCGGAAACACTTTCTGCGGCAAGAGCGTTGCAAGGAGCGACCAACGACCCGATTCTTCTGAGCGAAGCGGATTTAATTCTCGCTTATATGGATATGGCTGAAGGCGGAGCGGCAAGAATATCGCAAGTTATAACAACTTTGGAAGCGGCGCAAACTCGTTTGCAGGCATTCCAAGCGCCGACTGATGCGCAACTTCGCGAAAGACGCAATCAATACAACGACGATAGAGCGACATATTTTGAAACCGCGCAAAGAGCAAAACAACTTGCAATGGTTTCTCAGTCGTCTTACGTAATTGGTCTTATTGATGAACTTGCTCCCACTCAGAGAGCGCAAGAAACGGAAGTAAGAGCGTTCGGCAGATTTATGGATGACCGTGAAACAAGCATATTCTTTGGTCGCGAACACGACAGAGTGCTTGACGACGTATCTTTTGCGCTTGCGAAAGCAAGAGAAATTCAAGGCGCGGCGGCGGCGGCAAGAGCGGCAGAACGTCTTGACAACATTGACGAAGAAATGCGCAGATTGCAAGAGCAACTCAGAATGCTTGAACAGTAATAAGCGCGAGGTTTATAATTGTAAGGGCGGATTTCAAACCCGCCCCTACATTTCGGAGACGTGAATTTATATAGGGGGCATACGAAAAATACGTATGTCCCTTTTTTGAAAAAGAGGAGATTTTATGCAACTAAGTAAAAACATTGGTATGTTTCGGAATTTGACGGTAATTTTTATACTTTTTGCGATGGCGACAACTGCGTTTGCTCAAGAAAGAATATATGTCTCACCCGCAAGGCAGGGGAAATCACCCATAAGCAATGCAATGGTATCGGCAAGAGCGGGAGACACGATAATTCTTGCGGATGGCAGATATGTTGAGGACGTGGTCGTTCAAAACGGCGTTATTCTTTACTCGCCCAATGTTTTTGGGGCGCATATTATCGGAAACGGACGCGAGGCGGTTGTTCGGCTCGGTAGGGATTCTCGAATTTCGGGTGTTAGAGTGTCGGGCGGAAGAAACGGAATTGTCAGTTCTGCGACAGGCGCCGTCATCGAGAATTGCTATATACACTCAAATAACGGTTCGGGGATTTTATCAACAAATCATTTGCCTGCTATACAAAATACTATAATTGCCAATAATCTTAATTCGGGTATTCAGGCAACGTCGATAAGTTATGTGGGTGGTGAACTGCGCAATTTGACAATCGCACAAAATCGCAGAAACGGCATTGAAATTGACGGTTTGCGAGACAATATTGTTATCCGCGACGTCATATTTTACAGAAACAGCAACAGAGCAATACAAACAAGAGACAGAGAAAATCTTAATCTTGTAAATCTGATAATTTTCCCGGAACAAGGCGGAATAACAAATCCCGACCCAACTTTGATTGGACGACCGAGATTTACAGGAAATTTTTGGAAACTTCGAGATGGCTCAATCGGTCAAAAGAGAGGAACAAGCGGCAAAGATATCGGATTTGTAAAATAAAACCTGCATTTCGTTTGGCGCAAATATTATTTTGCAGAGAATTCGTGGAGGATTTTATGAAAACACTAAGGATTTTATGTTTATTTTTGCCACTTTTAGCAAGTGCAACTTTTGCAAGAGCGCTTAATCTCTGGGCTGAGCCGATGTGGATGGGAAGTAATCAAATATTGCACAGCAACAGACCCGAAGTCAACATCAACAGCGATGGTGATACTGATACTACGCTGACAAAATCGTTCGGCAACAAATCTATGTGGGGGTTCGGCGGAAATTTAAGTTGGATGCCGAGTAGCAACATTGCAATTGGACCGAGCGCTGTTTTTTCGTGGAGCAATACCAGAGAAAAAGACAAAGGCGTGGCGGGCGACACAGTTCTGAGCCGCGAGTTGATTGTTATGATACCTCTTGCCTTAACCATTACCATAGACCCAATTCCGCAATATAAAATTCACCCCATCGCTCACCTTTCATTAGGCTATAATTCGGTTTTTATACGCAACCGGTGCGAAAGAGAGAAGGCAACAGTTGGCATAAGCGATATTGACGGATATTACAACGGAGTTTTCATTAAATTCGGCGCAGATGTTATGGTGGATTTAGGAAAACAGTTCTCGCTTTTTGCAGGACCTCAGATGCAGATTTCTACAGTTACACGCAGAAGCGGCGGAAACATAATTGAGCGCAATTTTAATATGACGGGCATTAGATTTGGAGCGAGTTTGTTATTATGAGTGTAAAACGCTATGGAGTCGTCCTTGACGGAAATTCTATGTCTATTGACAACGTTGTCACCCTCGGAGACACGGACGCTCAAATCCTATTAAGCGAAGAAGCGCTGATTTTGTGCTCAAAAAGCAGAAAAGTCCTCGAAGAAGCGGTAAACGCAAAACAAATTATATATGGCGTAAACACATCTTACGGTCCTATGTGTAATAAAATAATAAGCAACTCCAAACTCGAACAATTACAAGTAAATTTACTTCGCTCGCATTCGGCGGGAATGGGACCGATTTTGCCTTACAATATTTGTAAATCAACATTTGCAATTCGCATAAACTGCTTGGCAAAAGGCTTTTCGGGCATTCGTCCCGAACTATTGGGCTTTATGGAAAAGGTTTTTAATGCAGGAATTGCCCCCGTAATTTACGAGAACGGAAGCGTTGGCGCAAGCGGCGATTTAATTCATTTGGCGCATTTGGGACTTGGACTTATAGGCGAAGGCGACCTTTATCTTAACGGCGAGGTTATGCCTGCAAAAATAGCATTTGAAAAAGTAGGACTGGAGCCGATAAGACTTTCTTATAAAGAGGCTATTTCCATAATGAACGGCACTTCTGCAATGAGTGCAATAGCGTGTTTTGCCATACACAAAGCAAGAAAACTTTTTAACGCGCAAATTTTATCGCTTGCCTTTGCTATGGAAATATTCGGCGGTTGCGAAGACGCTTTTGACACCGCGCTCCACGAAATAAAACCGCACGAAGGACAGATACTTGTAGCCGAAAAAATACAGCATTTGCTTGCAGGTTCGCGAAATGTACGAAACTTGCACGACTATAATAACAGCCACCGTTGCGAAAATACGGCAAACGCTGTAGTCGAAGTCCTGCAAGATGTTCAGGATGTTTATACATTGCGTTGCTCTCCGCAGGTTTTAGCGGTGCTTTACGACGCGATAAAATATGCGCAAAAGGTGCTTTTAACCGAAATAAACTCGTCTAACGACAACCCGCTCATAATTCCCGAAGGCAAAAAAATACTTCACGGCGGCAATTTCCACGGACAAAGCGTATCGTTTGCAATGGACAGCCTCAGAATTGCCGTTTCTACGCTTTGCAATATAAGCGAGAGACGACTTAATAAACTTCTGGACAAAAATCTCAACGGCAATCTTCCCGAAAACTTGGCGGCTGGCGACATAGGTTTGGAGATGGGTTTTATGGGAGCGCAGTATTTGGCAGTCTCGACTACCGCCGAAAACAGGCAACTTGCCGCACCTATGAGCGTAAACAGCATTTCCTCCAACGAAAACAACCAAGATATTGTGAGTATGGGAACAGTTTCGGCGCGTCTTGCGTTAAAATCCGTACAAAACGCAGAATTAGTGCAGACAATGGAAATTTTGGCGGATTTGCAAGCGTTGAGTTTTCAGGACACCGAAAAAATGGGTGTGCGGATTAAAAAAGTTTACGATAAGTTTTCCGAAAGCTACACGCAATACAACTGCACAAGAATATTTCGCGAGGATTTGGTGAGATTTCGCGATATAATTTTTGAAAAGACCGTAGAAACCATAGGCATTATTTAATGATACCCGTAATTCTGGGACCTACAGGTATCGGAAAAAGCGACATTGCAACAGAACTTGCAAAACAAATCGGCGGCGAAATAATATCCTGCGACTCTCGACAAATCTATAAATATATGGACATTGCAACCGCCAAGCCCACAAAAGAAGTGCTTGCTTCCGTAAAACATCATCTTATCGACATAACAGAACCCGACGAAGAATATTCGGCGGTGCGTTGGGCGACGGACTGCGCAACGGCAATCGACGAAATAAAAAGCAGAGGCAAAGTTCCGATAATTTGCGGCGGAACATTTTTTTACATTTACGCAATGCGAAACGGCTTCGATATTTCTTCAAAACAAGACCCGAAGCTTCGCAAAGAACTGGAAGAATTGATTGAAAAACAGGGTGTCGAAAAACTTCACAAAATGCTTTCAGACAAAAATGCAGAGCGCGCAAAACAAATAAACCTCGGCGACAAATACAGAATACTGAGAGCGCTCGAAATAGAGTTAGGCGAAAAAAACGAATTCCCAAAAAACGAGATTGAGCGCGAATTTTTATATTTTGTTTTAGCTTGCTCTCGTGAAAAACTTTACGAAAAAATCGATAAACGCGTCGATAAAATGCTCGAAAAAGGGCTTTTTGAAGAATATGAAAAAATTTGCGCCAAATATCCCGACCCAAAAACTGCGGGAAGAAATTGCGTAGGCTACCGTGAATTTGATGATTTTATCCGACATAAAGACAGTTTTGAGAATTGTGTTCGACTAATAAAACAACATTCGCGCAATTACGCAAAACGGCAATTAACGTGGTTGCGCAACAAAGAAGCGGACAAAAAAATAATTGATATTGAAAAATTAGCCAACGACAGCAAAAACATTGCGCGAGAGTTAGGCGATTTGTTATATTAAGGTAAATGATGGGAGGGAAATTGAGAAAAAAAAGTTTTTTCTGTTTTTTGGTGGCAGCATTTATTATATTTACTTCGGGTTGCACCATACAACCAAGTGAAAATACCGTAAAAGGGTGGCTCAACAATATGTTAGAGCGCGATTTTGTTGTTATTCTGGAAGGAATTGACGCAGACGCGGTTTTGGACGAACCATATTTTGAGATAGTTGAATTTAATTCCTTTGACGAGGGAATGTTCAGGCATTTGGCACAAGTGCATTTTTATTTTTTGAGCGACATAAATGTTAGAATTGTCAGAAGATACAGATATAACAGGAGACATTTCAGATGGGAACTTTTTCATAATGTTTATGAAAGATTTGAGCAAACTGAAACCGAATAGAACGCTTCTTTTAGCGTTGCTTTTTACGCTGATGTTTGCATCTGCGACGGTTGCTTCTTCTATGCCTAATCCCCGAATTCTTGCGGACGGAAAGCGATGCGTCGAACTTGTTTTTGAGGAAAGATTTGCCGACGCGCATCAGGTTGCAAACGGTTTAATTAGACAATTTCCCGACCATCCCGCAGGATATTTCTTTCGTGCGGCTATTTTTCACTATCAAATGCTTTACCTGCGAAACAACGTTCACGAAAGAGCGTTTTACGAGGCGTGCAACCAAGGAATTCAGGTGGGCGAACGCAACAGAAACCTAAATTGCCAATGGAACGACTTCTTTTTAGCGTCAACAATAGGCATTCAGGGAGCGTTTGAGCGGGTGAACGGTCGCTTGGTTTCGTCGCTTCGTCTTGCCACAAGGGCTATGGAAATTTTTGAGAACCTGAATTCCGACGAGGTAAAAGATGTTTTATACGGAACGGGAGTTTATGAATACTGGATAGGCGCAAACGCTCGGCTTTTATGGTGGATGCCGGGAGTAAGAGACAACCGTCCACGCGCACTCAGAAATCTCGAAACCGTGCGAAATGAGGGAATTTTCACCAATCTTATAGTAAACTATGACCTTATGGAAATGTACCTAAACGAAAGAAGGCGCGAACAAGACGCCATAAGAATAGCCAACAGCGTTTTGGCGCTTTATCCGTCGAATTCGGTCGCACTTTGGGCATTGTTTGAGGCTTATGATGCTTTAGGCGAAGCCGAAAAAAGAGACGCCGTCGCGGCAAGAATACTCGAAAGAATACAGCAAGAAAGCAATAATGAGCAGATGATGAGACATTTCCAAAGAAGAACAAGACGCCACTAATATGAAAAAAGTTATAATATTGGCGCTTTTTTGCGCCGTTGCGGCGTTTGCCCAAACCTACAAAGTTGGAGAAAAACCAATAGCCCAAGCCCGAATACTCAACAACTTGCTTGTAAATTGCGAATTCGACAAAGCATACAAAATGACCGACCAACTTCTTGAAAAATACCCATCCGAGCCGTTGTATTATTACCTTGCAGTCGCCGCAATCGGCTTAAAAAACCTTGACTTTAACGAGGTTTTGGACAGAGAAAAATTCTTTGAAATTTACGACGTAGGCATTCGATTAGTCGAAGCAATGCTCGAAGACGACCCGACTTCCTGCGATTTGATTATGTTGCGCGGATTTCTGATGTCGGCAAACGCCGCATTTTTACTTTTGGAAGGAAGACTTGCCGCAGGTGCGCGCTTAGGTCTGCGCTCGCTTGAAATTTTAAGACAGGCACACGCCTGCGACCCCAAAAACTACGACACGCAATATTATTTGGGATTTTTTGATTACGCGCAAGCCGAATTACGCCGCAGATTAGGTCCGTTGGGAGTATTTACGGGACTTACAAGAAATCCGCAACAAGGAATAACCGCGCTTGAACGATGCGTGAGATACGCCCGATTTATGAACAGAGCCGCCGAAATGGTTTTGGTCGATGTCTATGTTCGCGAAAATCGCTTGGACAAAGCAGGCGAAATGTTGCCGCGCCTCCTTAAAGAGTTCCCCGAAAGCCGCTTTCTTATGTGGACTCAAAAACGCTATTACATTGCCCGCGGCGACGATTTGGCGGCGATAAATATTGCGCTGACCGCCTCGCGCCTGTATTTCAGAGACGGCGGCTATCATAACGGCGTAATGATTTTGGAAGAAACGCGAAAAGCCTCTAATTTCCGCAGATTTCCCGCTGAAATCCGCCGACAAATAGCCGAACTTGAGCCATTGATAAACACACAACGAGTATCGTCTTCAACAATGCGAACATTCCGCTCAATGATTAGAGAGTAAGATTTTTTTCGCAGAAATTACCCCGAAAACACAAAAACTTGACAACTTGTCTTATGCGATGTATTATATTTATATTGAAGAAAATATAAAAAAAATTGACGAAGGGCGGTTTTTATGCTTGATGTCTTAAGAAAAAACAACGGTTATTCACTTATAGAAGTAGTCGTAGCAATGGTAGGACTGTCGCTGACGGTTCTCTTACTCGGAACAATCTTAACAATGTCCGTGAGAACAACTTCGGGCACGCGGGATATGGATATGACCCTAGCCGCGGCAAGAGCAAAGATGAATGAGATAGTTGCAAGTACCGAACTACTTATGGATTTAGAAAACGTTGTTCAAGGCGGAGATGTACAAACCGACGTTTATACCGCCCCAAACGGAAGACGAATTGATAGAGAATGGTCTTTTGAAGCAGGAGAAGGAACTACTCTTTTTGTGCGAGTTACGGCAGTTGCGCAAGACGGAATGACTCCCCCTGTTACAATTACCAGTATTATAGACATAAATAATATTTGCAACCCGCAATCCTCTGTGCAAAACGCCCCGATTATCCGCGTAGACGAAAACGACACCCGAGGCGGAACAGCCAGCCTTGTAATAATAACGCGACATTTAGATTTTGCCGCCAATGACAATAGTATAAGCACAGAAAATATTACACTATTTTCTGTGTCTCCACATCTCAACGATGCGGAAGCGGCGAGAGGTCTTGAAATAACAGGTCCTAACAGAGGATTGGTGCGCTCAGTAAGAAATCAAAGCATAGCCATAGATACTAATACGTTGCAGAATATAGACTCAAACACCAATTTGCGTTTTGACCTTCGCTATCTCAGTTGCGCAGGAGCGGCAGGACGTCAAATCGGCGTTGAGTTTAGATTCAGAAGATTGCTACCCGCAGGCAACGATACCCCGGGCAACAACTGTCCTCCTACGTTTGAAGGAGAGCTTTTTGAAGAAATAGGAGGCGTATTATCTCGTCAGGAACAATCCGTCGGAACAATAAACTGCACAGGAAACTTTACACTCAACCCTCCTGCAAATTGGACGATAGGCACTACTTTCCCGTTTAGATTAGACGGAAATCGCGTTATAGCAAGAAGTGGCTACAATTTTAACTACGAGAGAACTTCAAAGTACACCTTTACAATTACTGTAGATGGAGCAGAGCACCCAATAGCGGCAACTGTTAGAATTATCGACGTAAACGAACCGCCGACAGCTTTGTTGTTTCATCCACTAAGTTCGACAGTTCAAACAACATCATTCACCGTCCCAAGAAACGCATCTGTCGGAGACAATATTGCAAATTTATTTGCTGTTGACGAAGATACTTCTGCCTATTTTTTAAGGTACGAATTCGATGTGCTCGGTCAAGGCTTTAGCTTTTTTGAAGTAAGCAACGTCTACAGAAACAGAGCAACTTTACGCGTAAGAGCGCCACTTACATCAGCGCCTGCGGCTTTTTCATTTGACATACGAGCAAGAAATATCGGTAATCCCATAATAAGCCCACCTATTCCCGCCCCCGCAGGAATAGCACACGTAGATGCCACTATTACGATAAACATACCTTAGTAGGAAAAATATGCCTCAAATAATCGAAAACAACTGCGACGGGTGCGGGACTTGTGTAGCGATTTGCCCGAGAACTGCGATTTTTATGCCGAATGTTGCTGTAATAAATGCGGAATTGTGTGTTAGTTGCGGATTGTGCGCGAGAATTTGTCCGATTGGCGCTGTAAAGGAGTGAAATGTGGCGTTTAAGATAGAAGAAAATTACCCGATTTACAGAGAAATTGCTATTGACGAGAGTGGCATAGAGGACATAAAAAAAGGCAAACCCGTAAAAAACAACGCCGAAGAAAAGCTGCTTGCAAACGGGTACTACAAATTATTGAGCGACAAAAATCCCGACATCGCGTGTTTTGCGCGATTTAATAAAGATACGGACGAATTTTATCCGCTTTCTGCGGCGGCAAACGAAATCCCACACTGGCTTGTCCCGAAAAACATTGAGCAAACGCTTGCTTTGGACGCGCTTCTTAACGACGACATTCCGCTTGTAGTCCTCGTCGGAAAAGCAGGGACGGGAAAAACGCTTCTGGCTGTTGCGGCGGGGCTTTACAAAACCATAGATTGCGGCGAATACGAGCGGGTTTTAGTGGCGCGCCCCACAATTTCGCTTGGGCAGGACATCGGATTTTTGCCGGGGACTATTGAGGAAAAACTGGGACCTTGGATGTATCCGATTTCGGATAACGTGGATTTTTTGATTAAGCGAAGAAAGACTATGCGCAGTAAAATCCAAGGTTTTAAGGACTTAACCGAGCGCGGCATTTTGCTGATTGAGCCTCTGCCGTATATTCGCGGACGTTCTATTCATAATCAGTATTTGGTTATTGACGAGGCGCAGAATTTGTCGCTTCACGAAATAAAGACAATTCTTACGCGGGCGGGCGAAGGAACAAAGATAATTCTTGCGGGCGACCCTTATCAGATAGACAACCAAAATATTAGCGCACAAGACTGCGGACTTATGCGGGTTGTGGACAGGTTTGCGAACGAAAGCCTGTCGTCGTCGATAACGCTTGTTAAGTGCGAGCGCTCAAAATTAGCGGAAATGGCGGCAAATCTGCTGTAAAAATGCGCAAATTCAGAGTGGTTTCAGAAGAATTTTCAAAAAAACAGCACAAGTTTCAAAAAAAGTATGCTTTTTTGCTTTGGCATTTGTTATTTTACTCCACACGTCAAAGAATTTTTCTTCATAAATGACCGCGGCAAGTTATTTTAAATAAGAAAAAAATTAAAGTTTTTAGGAGAAGTGAATGTCACGAAATCTTGACCCAAAAGGTAAAATTGTTCGCCGTCTTGGTGCGAATATCTTCGGTAATGAAAAATTTCAACGTCTTTTGGATAAAAGACCAAACCCACCCGGACCGCTGAAACAACATAGAGGTCGTTTGAGCGAATACGGTATTCAGATGCGCGAAAGACAGAAATTGCGTTTTGCTTACGGACTTACCGAAAAACAATTCCGCAATACTTTCTTGAAAGCAAAACAAATGCAAGGCGTTACAGGGGACAACCTGCTTATCCTTTTGGAACGTCGTTTGGACAACGTAATCTTCGCAATGGGATTTGCAAAATCGCGCGCGCAAGCAAGACAAATTGTAAACCACGCTCACATCAGAGTAAACGACAAAAAGGTTGATATTCCGTCTTACAAAGTGTCTGTAGGCGACAAAATCACTATTGCGGCAGGCGACGACAGAAAGAAATTTTTGCACGCACTTGTAGCGGATAACACAAGAAGCGTACCCGAATGGTTAGAATTTTCAAAAGTGGATTTGAAAGGCGAGGTAAGACGCCTCCCCGAGAAACACGATATAGAAGTAATCGCAGACGTTCAACTTGTTGTGGAACTCTACTCCAAGTAATAGTTGCGAATATTTTTTACATAAATGGGGTCTTGAGAATAAAAATTTCCGAGACCTTATTTTTTTGAGGAAAGAGAAACGGACAGTCGCGCTTGCGTTTTTGCAGGTGAGGAAAGTCCGAGCAACAAAGAACAGGACGCCGAGCGAAAGGTCGGAAATGAAATTTTAGTTTTGTTAGCGAGCAAAGTTCGCAAATAAATCTAAGTTTCGTTATGGATAGTGTCGCAGAGAACAGTCCGCTCTCATTTAGTTGGGGGTGAGTGGTGAAAAGGCGGTGTAAGAGACCGCCGTTTTGTTTGGCAACAAGCAAAAAAGAAAAACCCCGTCCGTTGCAAGACCAAACAGAAATTGAGTTGTTCGCTCTATAATTTCAGGTAGGTCGCTTAGATAAATGGCTGTCAAGGGTGGAAACATCTGAACAAAACTCGGCTTACAGTTTCTCTTTTCTCTTTGTTTTACTCTTATAAACATCGCCCTTCCATTCAAATTTGGCAAAAATTCCGCAGATTACCGAATAAATCGTTATGAATAAATTCAGCGGTGAAGTCCAGATTATATGTGGCAGGAGATTTTTTTCGTCGAAAATTGCCAATCCCCTGCGCATAAAAAACAGTTCGCCGATAATTTTTACGATAAAAAGAATGGGAAAGACAAATATAAAGCAATAAAACATGAAAATAACAGCGAGGATTGCCGTTTGTTTCGGCAAATAAAAGCGCGTTTCCGAGCCCCATTTTTTGCGCTGATTTATTAGATTTTTCCACGAATATTCGGGTTGTGTTTCTACGATTGAGTTTGCGTTGAAATGTATTTTTTTGCCGCTTTCCCATATTTTTTGCATTAAAAGACCGTCGTCGCCGCCTACAGCTTGAGTTAGATTTCCGTAGCCGCCCGATGTTTCGTAGTCTTTTTTGCGAAAGGCGAAATTGTTGGCATTTGCGTTAAGCGGAATGTTTTTTCCGATACTCGCGGCGGCTACAATTCCGTGAGAAAGAAAGTCGAAGTTTTGGTAAACTTTAAGAATTGGCGAAATTTTGTTGCCTTTGTCAAAGCGATATTTTACAATTCCTTGCGAAAGTGCAATTTTTTCATTAGCGAAAGGCGCAACAGATTTTTCTATCCAGTCGTTCGGAACAATGCTATCTGCGTCGGTTTGCAAAATAATTTCGCCGACGGCAATTTTTATTGCTTGCTCGAACGCGTATTTTTTTGGAGAAAAGCCCTCCCCTGTTCGTGTAATTCGGATAAGCGAGAGATTTTTTAATTTTTCTTTGAAAGACAAAACTATTTCGGCGGTGTTGTCGGTGGAACGGTCGTCGGCGACTATAATTTGCAGTAATTCGGGTGAATATGTTTGAGAAAGCAAGCAGTTAAGAAGATGTGAAATGTTTTTTTCTTCGTTTCGCGCGCAGATTATTATGCTTACTGCAGTGGTGGCTTCGACAGGCTCAGCCACCGAATTAGCGAATGAAGACGGTAGCTTATGTCGCGATGGCTCAGTCTCGGTGGCTGAGCCTGTCGAAGCCACATTCTTAAGCCCACGCGACAAATAAAAGCAAACTGCTAAATAAAGCGAAGAAACAACTGCGCCGACTGTAGCAAAAATCATTGTTTTTTCGCCGCCGAAACTATAATTGAGCGGATTTTTGCGGCTATTTCTACAGTTTCCATATCGGCTATTTCGCTAAATTCGATTCTGGGATGAACGACGACAGATACAATTTTTGATTTATTCCGACCCTCCACAATTCCGCTTCCGTTGATGCTTACAGGAACTATGGGAACTTGGGCTTTTATCACGAGTTTTAATGCGCCTGCCTTAAAATCCGCAATTTCGCCGTTTTTACTGCGCGTGCCTTCAGGGAAAATTGCCATCGGATGTCCGCTTTGCAACTGCTTTGCGGCTTTGCCGAATACACCGACGGCTTTTCGGGCGCTTTTTCTGTCTAAAAAGATACAGCCGAGCGCAATCATCCAAACATTTAATACAGGAAGGTAGCGCAATTCTTTTTTGGTGATAAACCCTAAAGTCCAAGGGGAAATGCGCATTAAAATCGGAATATCGAGCATTCCCTGATGGTTGGCGACAATACAATAAATGTTGTCTTTGGGAACATTTTCTACGCCCGTAAACTTAACTTTTGCACCCGAAGAAAAAAGGCAGAAACGAGAGCAAAACCACTGAACAAAATAAGCCAAGCGCTGTTGTTGCTTGTTCAGTACAGGAAGAAACATAATAGTGTATGGAATGAGCATTACAAAGCAAAACACCACAAAAAAACCAAGAGACAAACACACCAAAATCCTGTTAAACATAATTTTTCCTTTCTTTTTTTGGTAAAAATACGTTATCGCCGAATTGATTTCGGATAAATATAATACAAAATTCAACAAAATGCTCAAATATTTACTTTTTTTACAAATTTTTCTCTTTTTTGTTTCGGCAAATAGTAATTTTTCGCCGAATTTTTTTAATGGTTATCTGTTTTTATTAACGTAAAACGTCGGTGTTTCCGACAAAAAGGAGTGTTTTATGAAAAAGGTTATCAGTTTATTGCTTGCAGGTTTGGTATGTGTTGCTTGGGCTCATCCGTTTGCAACATCAACAGCTGAATTGGTCGGAAACGACGAAATCGAAATCGAAACTTCCATCGGGACTGGTTTTGTTGATAGTTCTCGCATTGGTATCGGCTCACATATTACTTATGGAATAGGTGAAAGATTTAACATCGGTATCGGCAACAATTGGACAATAAACAATGTCAACGAAAAAGACCGTGGTTTTGAAGCGCCTGAATTTAGCTTGAAATTCGGATTGATACCCAATGTTCTTGCTATAGAAACTTTTGGCACTCTCAGCACCTTTGGCGAATACGGCGCATCTTTAATTTACACTTGGGAGCTTAATTCCGGAATGCAAATGAATTACAATGTAGGTTTTGCAAGCAATCCGGATTACTATGAGACCGGAAATGCGTTTGCTTGGGGATATTCTGTAGTTAAGCCGATTGGCTCAATGTTTGTAGGTGCTGAAATTTTCGGACACGTTTTTGACGGAATGAGCGACGCTGACCTTAGCGGAGATTACACATTCTGGAACTTTGGTTTTGGCTACGAATTAGGCAACTCGTCTGTTATATCTCTCGGTTTCGGCGGCAACTTTGAAACCAACGACGCATTGAATATGTCTCTCGGATTTACTTTCACTCTCGGCGGAAGATAATCTAAGATAATATTTCAGACAGTAAAAATAAAAAGAGAGGTGTGAAAACGCCTCTCTTTTTTGTTTTAAGAAGCAATATTTTCAACATTCTTACACACTTTACTTGCGGCAAATAATATTTTCCGCGCAATTATTTAATTATTACTCAAAATCTGAGGTTGCTCAGTGAAAGGTTTTTATGAAAAAGATTATTTTTGCATTATTATTTGCAGGGATTGTATGCGCAACGCAAGCGGGCGGCACCAGACATCCGTTTCAAACGCAAGACGCGCAAACGCTCAAAGGCGGTTCAATCGCTGTTGACGCAAGATTTGGGATGTCTCATCTCGGCGGTCCCGGAGACGTGGTGTTAAGTTTGTCTAATATTGCCGCTTATTACGGCATAAACGACAGATTAGAGGTCGGACTTTCTGTCTTGGGTTGGGGTATTCCTACCGACGACGACGACAAAATATGGTTTAAACCGATGGAGCTTCACGCAAAACTCGGGATTATTTCCGACTTATTGGCGCTTGAATTGAATATGCCGTGGAACTTTACAAGTAGCAGACGCGCAGACAAAGACAGAGGTTTTGAACTTGACGGGCGCGCAATTCTTTCTATTATGATGTTTAACGCAAATATCGGTTTTGACGTAATGAACCTTGGCGAAACTTCCGGTAATTTCATTTATGGCTTGGGAGTAGTTCCGTCTGTCGGTCCCGCTTTTGTCGGCGCTGAATTTACAGGAAACAGTTCGGGCGACTACGGCTGGGGAATAGGCGCAGGTATTGACGTCAGAATCCTTCGACTTTCTTTAGGCTTTGGCGGTAATTTTGAAACTAACGAAGCTTTGGGCTGGTCTCTCGGTCTCAGAGTAGCTTTCGGCGGTAAATAATTTGCGAAATCAGCGTAAGGGCGGGTTTGAAACCCGCCCCTACAGATGGCGACGATATTTGGGCGAATGATTATTCGCCCTATTTTATTTATTTGCACTCTTATTATTTATTTAAACAACTGTAAAAACCTGTCTTCGTAGAGTTCGAATATGTTCCATCTGTCCAGCTCTTTTTTTAGAGAATTCGCCTTACCGCGGTCTCCCTGCGCATCCTGAAACATACGCTCTATTTTCTCCATAATCGTCTGCGGAATAGTGTCTGTGTTTGGCGCGCCGTCCGATTGAACTCCCCACAAACCGTCCCCCGCAGGATTAAAAGGAAGCCCCGACATTTGCTCCAAATTCCCGAAGATTGAGCCCGAAAATTGACGAATTCGCTCTTCGATTGCGCTGAATTGACTGTCGGTTATCGAAATACTTTCGTTGATTTCGGTTTTGTCGATGTCTATATTCAGTAAATCTTCCACCAATTCTATAATCTTCAGCGAAGTTTTCGGGTAATTTAAGTTCGTCGCAAAAAGCGGAATTGTTCCCAAAAGGCAACCCGCCTCTATTGAGTGCGACTTGGCAATCCCCAAAAGCACGCCGTTAAGCCCTGCGATATATCCCTCGGTCATAGATTGCACGCCTAACGACTGAAATTCCGCCAAAAGATCATTGCTTGTGAATGCGCCGTAAATATGCGCGGCGGTTTTGTGCGAAATATTCTGCGGAAGCGCCGCGGTTGTGTAAGCGCGCCCTACGCCGACGTCCGCGGCAAATCTCATAAGCGATTTTGTTATGGCAAGCCCTTCTTTCCCCATTATCTGCGCGTCCGACTCAAAAATAAGCAAATCGGGACGCTGGCAGTAATAAATTCGGGAGGTCGGCAATCTCGGAAGTTCGGCAATTCCGTTGCGCACCATAATCGCGTCGGGTATAAAATACGGCGCCATATCAATTTCGGCGATTGGCTGCGCGCCCATTTTGCTTCTTAAATAGTTGGTTGCGATAAGTCCCACGTTTCCCATCCCGGGCCACGAAGCAATAAGTGTAGGCGGAGTTTCAAATTTTACATTCTGAAATATTCTCATAAATTCTCCTTATTACATAATAAATATAATATCCGCGAATTGCCGAGTGCGCATTTCAGGAAAAATTTACAAAATTTCAGCAATTTATACAAAATTTCCCCACTTTAATTTCGCAAATATTATATTCTGTGAAAAAAAATGCTCGCGCAGTAAATTTCACTGCGAAAGAGTGTGAAAAAAAACACATGAAAGGTGAGGGATGATACCGAAAGCGACTATTGAACGGCTTTGTGTTATACATAATTTGCTTGAACAAATAATGCTCAACGGCGACAATGGTGTGTGCATATCGCACGTTTCATCAACCAGAATAGGCGAGATTATCGGCGTTCCGTCGCATACGGTTCGCAAAGACATCAATTTTCTGGAAGGTATAGGACAGCTCGGAAAAGGGTATTCGGTTAAAGAATTGCGAGCGCTTATCGCTGAAAAGCTTGGGCTTAAAAAACGGAAAGCGGCGGTTATCGGGCTTGGAAAAGTCGGCACTGCCATTATGGAATACGAAAAATTCTTGTCGGCGGACATAGAAATCGTAGCGGGATTTGACTCTACAAACAAAATTGACACGACAAAATCTGCAATTCCGCTTTTCCCGTCGCTCGAAATCAGCGAAATTGTTAAGCAAAAAGGCATAGAAATCGCGTTTTTGACATCGTCGCCCGAATCGGCAAAGACCTGTTTTGAGCGGCTTGAGACGGGCGGGGTTAAGTCGATTTTGAACTTTACGCCTACTTTTTTAACGAGCGAAAAAATCCATATCCGCAATATAGATTTGGTTTTGGAAAGCACGATTTTGTCGGCTATGATGGGGCTTGACGAACTCGAATTAAGCAATAAACAACAATAAAACAAACATAAAACTTTTGAAAGGAGTTTTACAATGGCAAGAGTATTGAATTTTTCGGCGGGACCGGCGCAGTTGCCGCTTGCAGTTCTCGAAAGAGCGGCAAAAGAGATGACGGATTACGGCAACACAGGCACTTCGGTTATGGAGATGAGCCACCGTTCCAAGGCGTTTGAGGGCATTCTTCACAAATCAAAAGACGATTTGCGCAAACTTATGGCTATCCCCGAAAATTACGACATTTTGTATATGCAGGGCGGCGCTTCCACACAATTTGCGGCTGTTCCGCTTAACCTTTTGGGCGACAAAACCGCGGCGGATTACGCTGACACGGGCGCGTGGTCGGACAAAGCGATAAAAGAGGCGAAAAAATATTGCGACGTTAACGTTGTAGCGAGTTCCAAGGCGGAAATTTACAACCACATTCCCGATTTGGACAAGAGCAAATTTAATCCCGAAGCGGCGTATTTTCATTTCACTTGCAACAACACAATTTACGGAACAAAGTGGACAAACTTGCCCGAAGTCGGAAACGTGCCGCTTATAACCGATATGTCGTCGAGTATTTTGAGCGAGCCTGTTGACGTGTCGAAATACGGCGTAATTTATGCTGGCGCGCAGAAAAATATCGGACCTGCAGGGCTTGTTATCGTTATTATCCGCAAAGATTTGCTTGAATTGAGCAAAGAAAAAGCGAAAAAGATGACCCCGACAATGCTCAGATACGACATTTGCGCCGAAAACGACTCTATGTATAACACGCCCCCAACCTATTCCATATATATAGCGGGATTGGTTTTTGAATATTTGCTCGGATTGGGCGGTTTGGACGAAATGAAAAAGCGCAACGTTGCAAAAGCCGACTTGCTTTACGGTTTCTTGGACAACTCCAAGATGTTTAAGGCGACCGTTCGCCCGCAAGACCGTTCTTTGATGAACGTTCCGTTTATAACAGGAAACGAAGAATTGGACGACAAATGCGTAAAAGCGGCGACTGCGGCGGGAATGATTAACCTTAAAGGACACAGAAGCGTAGGCGGATTGCGCGCGTCGATTTACAACGCAATTGATTTGGACGGCGTAAAAACACTCGTTAATTTCCTCGAAAAATTCGAGAAAGAAAACGCATAATTTGTATCTGTAGGGGCAGGTTTCAAACCTGCCCAAATAAAGGCAACGTAAATGGGAATAGTTGGGCGGGTTTGAAACCCGCACCCTACATAAAATAAACAGGTGAAGAAAACACCGAAAGAAAGGGCTAGAAAAATGTATAAAATTCAAACGTTGAACAAGATTTCAACAATTGGTCTTGAAAAACTCCCTCGCGAAAACTACGAGGTTGCGGGCGAAATGGCAAATCCCGACGGAATAATTCTGAGAAGCTTCAAAATGCACGATATGGAAATGCCGAAATCGCTTAAAGCGGTGGCTCGCGCGGGCGCGGGTGTAAACAATATTCCAATCGAAAAATGCACGGAAAAGGGAATTGTGGTTTTCAATACTCCGGGAGCAAACGCAAACGGCGTTAAAGAACTTTGTATTGCGGGAATGCTCATTGCCTCGCGCGACATTGTCGGCGGCGTAAACTGGGTGCATACCCTTAACGGCAAAGGCGAAGAAGTGCCGAATATCGTGGAAAAAGAAAAAGCAAACTTCGGCGGCTACGAAATTCAAGGCAAAACTTTGGGCGTAATCGGACTTGGCGCAATCGGCGTTTTAACGGCAAATGCCGCCGCTAACTTGGGAATGAACGTTATCGGCTACGACCCTTACATCTCGGTGGAAGCGGCTTGGAATTTGTCGTCCAACGTTAAAAGAGCGAACGCGCTCGAAACACTTTTGCGCGAATCTGATTTTATTTCGCTTCATATTCCTTTCATAAACGAAACAAAAGGAATGTTTAACGCCGAAAAATTGTCGCTTTGCAAAGACGGCGTAAAAATTATAAATATGGCGCGCGGCGGACTTGTTGTAAACAAGGATATGAAAGCGGCGCTCGAAAGCGGAAAAGTGGCAAAATACGTCACCGATTTCCCCGACGAAGAAGTGATTACCTACAAAAACGTAATTCCGCTTCCTCACATCGGCGCTTCCACAGAGGAGTCGGAAGACAACTGCGCAATTATGGCGGCAAATCAACTTCGCGACTACTTGGAAAACGGAAACATCAAAAATTCCGTAAATTTCCCAGCAGTTTCGGTTGACAGAAACCCTGCAAACACGCGTATTACCATAGCAAACAAAGACGTTCCGAATATGGTCGGACAAATTTCGACCACGCTTGCCGCGGCGGGAATAAATATCTGCGAAATGGTAAACAAAAACCGCGACGGTATTGCATACAACATTATCGACACCAATTCCAAAGTCGGCGACGATATTGTAGCAAAAATTTCGGCAATCGACGGAGTTATTGCGGTCAGAGTGATTTAAAGCCTATCGCCGTAGGGGCAGGTTTCAAACCTGCCCTTACAAAAATCACAAATCGAAAAACAGATAATTTAAGTTAAAAAAGAGTGGGAATTTCTCGCTCTTTTTTTATTGCCAAACATCATTTTTCGACAAAATTAAAAAAAATGGCTGGCGACCGTCGCCCAAATAGTATTTTACCCACGATTTTTGGAGAGATGTCCGAGTTGGTCGAAGGAGCACGCCTGGAAAGTGTGTGTATGGGCAACTGTACCAAGGGTTCGAATCCCTTTCTCTCCGCCACTTTTAGAGTTGGGTCCCGCGCAATTGAATCTTGTGAACCCCGCCAGATTCGGAAGGAAGCAACGGTAAGCAATGTATTTGGTGTGCCGCGGATAACTCAGCTCTTTTTTAGGAAAATTATAAATTTATGAAAAATAAAAACTTAGCAACAATTTCTTTCGATGATTTTTCGTTGGTTTTGCTTAAGAACGGCGAAAAGTTTGCTTTCCCTATATCTTGCGCAAAAAAAGGACGAGGCGAAAAGAGCGGCTCCAATAAAACCCCGCGCGGAATGTTTGAAATTCACAAAAAAATCGGCAAAGGAGCCGAAATCGGCGCGGTATTCAAGTCCCGCAAACAAACAGGCGAGGTCTGGAAAAGCGGCGACATATACAAAGAAAATGCAATCACAAGCAGAATTTTATGGCTTTCGGGGCTCGAAAAACACAACGAAAACACGCAATCGCGATACGTATATATTCACGGCACGGACAAAGAAAACGAGGTCGGCAAAAGTCATTTTTCGCACGGCTGTATCGTAATGAAAAACGAAGATGTAATAAAACTTTTTGATTTAATGAAAGCGGGTGATTATGTCTTTATTTATTGACGAAAAAGAGATAAATTCCTTTCATTTCGTCGGAATTTTGGGCATAGGAATGAGCGCGATTGCCCAATACTTGGTAAAAGACTGCGTAATCAGCGGAAGCGACAGGTCTGTGAATGGCAACAGCGAAGACGAAATCATACTGAAATCACAGGGAATTTCGCTGTTCTTGCAAGACGGAAGTGGAATTTCACCTAAAACTCAAGCGCTTGTAGTTTCGACGGCAATAGAAAACGATAATCCCGACATAAAAAAAGCAAACGAACTGAATATCCCGATTCTTCACAGAAGCGAAGTTTTGGCGGCGATTGTAAAAAAACACCGCACAATTTCGATTACGGGAACGAGCGGAAAAAGCTCGGTCTCGGCAATGATTTTTCACATTTTGGACTTTGCGGGTAAAAAACCGTCGTTTATCGGTGGCGCAAACCTACACTCTCTGCGAGGAACAACTGTAGGGGCGTATTGCATACGCCCAAAAACCGCTGCCAATGGGCGTATGCAATACGCCCCTACATTAGGCAACGCGTTCAGAGGCGACGGTGAATTTTTGGTGATTGAAGCCGACGAAAGCGACGGAACGGTTGTGCGATATTTCCCCGAAATTTCGGTTTTGCTGAATATTTCCCGCGACCACAAAGAAGTCGGCGAAGTTGTAGATTTGCTGAAAACCGCTTCCGCTCAATCAAAACTAACGATTTTCAATAAAGATGACGAGCATTTTACAGATTTTAACGGTAAAACATTCGGATTTTCGCGAGAAGCGGATTATTTTCCGATAAGATACAGTTGCGCTGAGAATTCTTCGACGTTTACATATTGCGATTGCGGTAAGGGTGGGTTTAAAACCCACCCCTACGGAGATGGTGCAAGTACGGGCGAAAAATGTTTCGCCCCTACGCAAAACACAACATTTGTGCTAAATTTTACGGGGGAACATACCATAAAAAACGCACTTGCGGCGCTTGCTGTTTGCAAAGAATTGGGAATTGACGAAAAAACTATCGCCGAAGCGCTTGCGACTTACAGTGGAATTGCCAGAAGATTTGACAAATACCCTGCTTCAAAAAACATACTCGTAATTGACGATTATGCGCACAATCCCGACAAAATATCGGCGGCAATATCAGCCGCCAAGATGCGGAAAACGCCGCTTTCGGTGGTGTTTCAGCCGCACGGTTTTGGACCGCTTAAATTTATGTTCGACGACTTAAAAACAATGTTTTCCGAATATATCGGCGAAAATGACAAACTGTATTTGCTTCCCACATTTTATGCAGGCGGAACAGCTGATACAAGCACAGACAGCGACAAACTCGCCGACGAATTAGGCGATAAAAACCGCTTTGTTTTTGTCGAAAATCGCGAAAAATTAACTGAAATACTGAAAAAAGAAGTAAAAGAAAACGAAACTATTTTAATATGCGGCGCGCGCGACAATTCGCTTGCCGTTTTTGCGAAAGACTTAGCGGAAAGTTTGTAAAAATGTCAGTCGCGCCAAAAAAACAATTCGGACAGAATTTCTTAATTTCGCAATTTCATATCGACAAAATCATTGAAGCTGTCGAAGCTAAAGCAGGCGATACGCTTATCGAAATCGGTCCCGGAAAAGGCGCGCTGTCTAAAAAACTTATCGACAAAAACTTCAACTTTATTATGATTGACGCAGACCGTGATATGGTTGAGCATATAAAAACCGAATTTGGCGAGCGTGAAAACTACAAAATTTTCAACGCCGACGCGGTAAAATTCGATTATTCGCAAATAGACGGCGATTTTTTTGTCGTGGGAAATTTGCCGTATAATGTCGGCAATCTGATAATTAAACGCCTGCTTTTTGAAAGTCCGCGATTAAAGTCGATTGTTTGTATGCTTCAAAAAGAAGTAGCCGACAGAATTTGCGCCACACCAAAGGGAAAAGACATTGGCTTTTTGTCGATTTTGTGCCAATATTTCGCCGATATAAAAAAAGTGTGCGTTGTTCCGCCCGGCGCGTTTTTCCCTGCGCCGAAAATACAGTCCGCCGTAATAAAATTAGATATAAATCCGCAGAAAACTTCCCGTATTCCTCGCGACAAATGGGAGAATTTCTTCGCATTTGTAAGTTTGGGCTATTCGCAGAGACGTAAAAAACTGCTCAATGTTATTTCCGATGAATTTTCGTCCAAAGAAGTGGCAAAAGTCGCTTTTGAAAAGCAAGGTTTTGACGAAAATATTCGCGCAGAAGAGTTGAGTGATGAGGATTGGGTTGGGTTGTATGGCGCGAAGAAGATTGGTTTGTAGCAATGTGTGTGGAAAACAATATTACCTCACAAGGCAGAACAATGGACTTTGCAATAGAAAACCTGAAAGAAGCGTTGGCATTGTATTATGAAGATTAAAAACAGGCAAACCTATAAAGATTTGCCTGTTTTAATTTTATCCCAAATTCGCCCGCAGTTTCTCCAAGGTCTCCAACACATTCGCATACTTCGCCTTTTCCGCTTCTATCACTTTCGGCGGGGCTTTTTGGGTGAACTCTTCGTTGTTCAGGCGGGCTTCAAAACCTTTGGCGGCGTTTTCGAGGCGGGTGATTTCTTTGGCAATTTTTTCTTTTTCGGCTTCCAAGTCCACCAAGCCATCCAAAATTACGTAAATTTCGGTTTTGTTTATTACGTTTTGTCCTGCAAAAGACGGTTTTTGCGCTTTTCGCGAAATGATAAGATTATCTGTTTTAACGAAGTATTTTATCAAATGGTCGCACGACTTTAAAAAATTTTCTTTGAGGTCGTCAAACGGAATGATTACCACCGAGACCTTTTTTTCGGGCGGAACGTTGTTTTCGCTCCTTATTGTTCGCAACCCTGTAATTATTTCTCGCAAAAAATCAAGAAAACCACCTTCCTCTTGAGGAAGTATTCGTAGATCATTATCATCAAATATTGGAAATTTCTCAAGCATAATCGAATTGCCATTAATTTCGCTGTTTTGCACTTTTTCGCGCAAATGTTGCCAAATTTCTTCGGTTACAAACGGCATAAAGGGGTGCAGAAGTTTTAGGATTACCGAAAGCGTGTAAGAAGCACAGTTAAAAGCATTTTCTCTAATTTCGTCTCTTTCAACCGTAAAAGGCTTGCCGTTGGGAATGTAAGGCTCAGGTCTATAAAAATCATCTTTTTTCGCCTCAATATACCAATCGCAAAAATCTTTCCATATAAAGTCATAAAGAATATGGCTCGCTTCGTTAAAACGATATTTGTCGAGTGCACTACGCACGTTTATAACTGTTATAATGAGACGACTGATTATCCAGTTGTCTTCTGGTTTTAACCGCTCTTTTGGCGGCAAATTATCGAATTTTAACGGATTTTCAATATTCGAAATCAAAAATCTTGAGGCGTTCCACAATTTATTTGCGAAATTTCGTCCGATGTCGAAACTGTCTTCTCCTATGAATATGTCTGTTCCTGCGGCAGTGTTCATCATCATTGAAAAACGAAGCGAATCCGCGCCGTGAGAGGCGATTATTTTGAGCGGGTCGATTATGTTTCCGAGTGATTTGCTCATTTTTCTGCCTGTTTTGTCGCGCACCATTCCGTGCAAAATAACGTCGCTGAACGGGACTTCTTTTGTGAAATACAAACTTGCCATAACCATTCTTGCAACCCAGAAAAACAAGATGTCGTATGCGGTCGCCAAGACACTCGTCGGAAAGAATTTCTTCAAGTCGTCCGTGTTCATATCTCCGCCCCAGCCCATTGTCGTAAAGGGCCAAAGCCACGACGAAAACCAAGTGTCCAAAACGTCGTTTTCTTGATTTAGTTTTGCGCTTTTGCACTTCGGACAGTCCGTCGGGTCGGTTTCGCTTACGATAATTTCGCCGCAATCTTGGCAATACCAAACGGGAATGCGATGTCCCCACCAAATTTGGCGCGAAATACACCAATCGCGAATGTTTTCCATCCAATCGGCATAGATTTTTTTCCAGCGGTCGGGGTGAAATTTTACGTCTTCCTTAAGCGCGGCTTCAAGCGATTTTTCGGCGAGCGGCTTCATTTTTACGAACCATTGGTCGCTGTAATACGGCTCGATAACGGTGTCGCAACGATAGCAATGTCCGACTTTATTTTCGTGTTTTTCTATTTTTTCGAGCAAGCCAAGTTCCTCAAATTTTTCTACGATTTTTTTGCGCGCTTCAAATCTGTCGAGCCCGATGTATTCCGCGGGAATTTCGCCCGACATTTTTCCGCCCTCGTCCATAATTACAACGGGAACAAAATTGTGCCGAAGCCCCATCTGAAAGTCGTTTGGGTCGTGCGCAGGAGTGATTTTTACCGCGCCCGTTCCGAATTCTTTTTTAACGTAATCGTCCGAAATCAGCGGAATTTCGCGGTTTTGTATGGGCAACATCAGTTTTTTGCCGATTAAATCCTTGTATCGCTCGTCTTTGGGATTGACCGCAACGGCAACGTCCCCGAGCATTGTTTCGGGACGGGTGGTCGCGACAACAACATATTCTGCGCTTCGGTCGTTGAGCGGAGCCGAAACGGCAAATGGATACCTAAAATACCACAAATTGCCCTCTTTATCTTGGTGTTCTACCTCGTCGTCGGCGAGGGCGGTGCGGCATCTGGGGCACCAGTTTACGATGTATTTTCCGCGATAAATCATTTTGTCTTCGTATAATTTAACGAAAACTTTGCGGACGGCTTTCGACAAGCCCTCGTCCATTGTAAATCTTTCGCGCGACCAATCGCAGGAACTTCCGAGTTTGCGAAGTTGCGTTGTTATGGTTTTGTGATATTCTTCTTTCCACTCCCAGACCTTTTCGACAAATTTTTCTCGCCCGATTTTATGACGACTGCTGCCCTCTTTGGAAAGTTTCTTTTCGACGACGTTTTGCGTGGCAATGCCTGCGTGGTCGGTGCCGGGTATCCAGAGCGTTTCAAAACCGTCCATTCGTTTGTAGCGGGTCAAAATATCCTGAATTGTGTTGTTCAGAGCGTGTCCCATGTGCAAAATCCCTGTGACATTCGGCGGCGGAATAACTATTGAAAACGCAGGTTTATTTGATTGAGCATTTGCGATAAAATACCCGTTTTTTTCCCATTCTTCGTAAATTCTCTGCTCGACGTTTATCGGCGAATATTGTTTTTCCATTTTGATAACTCCTTAATTAGGGCGCATACTTTGGTTTTCGATTTATTTTCTGAGGGAAAATACTATTTGGCGAGCAAAAATCGAGGTTAATACGCCAATTTCCTGTAATATAAAATTTTTTCTTTAACTTTTTTCAAAAAATCACAGAAAATTCCGCCAAACGCTTATAGCAAATAGTATATTCACGACATAATTTTTGCAAATCGGGTAGAAATGCCCGATTTTTTGTATCTTAATTCGGGGCAAATGATGAAACTTGACGAAAAAGTTATTGAGGAAATTGAAAAAATCGTAGTAGGTTGCAACGCGGAACTCTTCGATATTAAATACTTTTTTTCGGGAAAAACGGCAATTTTGCGAATTTTTGCCGACACTCCTAACCGCATAACGCTTGACGAATGCTCCGAAATCAGCAGAAAAGTCTCGGATTATCTCGACGAAATCGATTTCTCAAACGGCGCATATACGCTCGAAGTTTCGTCGCCGGGGATTACGCGAGTACTCGAAAGCGTAAAGGATTTTGAGCGGGTAATCGGCAAAGATGTTAGCGTTCGATACAAAGACGACGACAAAAAATCGCGGAAAAAAGTGGGCGTATTAAAATCGGCAAGCGCGGAAAAACTTGTGTTTGAGGACGGCGAAGAAGTAAAATTCGGCGCAATATTAAACGGAAAATTAACAATAAATATATAAAAGGAGCGTGTTTTGGCAAAGAAAGACAAAGAACTTAAAAAAGGTATTGAACTTGCCACATTTTTGGCGGAGTTGGGAAAGGATACAAAGGCGTTTAACCCCGATAAGGGTGCGAGTTTGAGCCGCGTGTTGGAACTGCTTGAAGAATCGTTGGCGACAGTGGTGCAGAAATCTCTCGAAGACAAGCCTGCCGTTTCCGTCAAAATTAACAAAAACACGGGCGAAATTGTCGCTTATTCTTATTTGACCGTTGTCGGCGACGAGGATATGACCGACCCGTACACCCAAATTACCGTAAGCGAAGCAAAAGAAGAATACGACAGCGCCGCCGAAGTAGGCGACGAAGTTATTTTGGACGACGATTTGGATGTAAGCCAATTCGGAAGAATGGCGATGTTGCACACCAAACAGCTCCTTTCGCAAAAGGTTAAAGACAGCGAACGCGAAAAAATCAAAGAAGAATTTTCGACAAGAATGGGCGAATTGGTTTCGGGCGACGTTCGGGCTATCGAAAAAGGCAACATTGTTATCGACCTCGGAAAAACAGACGCGATACTGCCGAGAAATCAGCAGATTAAGGGCGACAGATACTCGCAGGGCGACAGAGTTAAGGCGGTTATTCACGACGTAAAAGACAGCACAAAAGGCGCGCAGGTTATCCTTTCGCGCACAACGCCGACGTTCTTACAACGCCTTTTGGAAGTGGAAATTCCCGAAATTTACCAAAAGACAATTCGTATCGTGAAAATAGAAAGAAATCCCGGTTTCAGAGCAAAAGTTGCGCTCGAAACAAGCGATTCGCGAGTTGACCCCGTGGGCGCGTGTTTGGGTATGCGCGGAAGCCGTATTCAGACCATCGTTCGCGAACTTGCAAACGAGAGAATTGACGTTTTTGTCTGGGAAGACGACGTTGTAAAACTCGCAAGAAAAGTGCTTGCTTCGGCAAAAATTTCAAATGTAATGCCTGTAGGCGAAAAGAAAGTGGTTTTGGTTGTTCCCGACGAAGAACTTGCAAAAGCTATCGGAAAAGACGGTTCTAACATTAAACTTACCTCAAGATTTTTGGACAGAGAAGTGCTTATTTACGGCGAGGACGAATTTGACGACTTGAGCGAAGAAGAAAGAGCAAAAATTCTCTCGCCAAGAGGAGACGACATTGAAATGGTTGACGCCGACGACGTTATTTTTAACGAAAATTCGGACAACGACGAAACTCACGAGACAGGTGTTGCAAACAATGACGAAAATTCGCTCGGCGCGCAACTCGTGGAAAACGGTGCGGCAAAAGCGCTTGACGACTTAGCCGCCGAAAAATGAGAAAAGAAAGATGAGAAAATTATATGGCAATAGTAAAAGTGTCTCAATTGGCAAAAGAAATGGGTTTGCATACCGATGCAGCCATTTCTATGCTACATAAACTCGGACACGCAGAAATTAAGGCGCACAATTCGACTATCGACGACTCCGTAAAGTCCCAAATTTTGGAAAAAATGAAAGAAGGCGCGGAAATAGCGAAGCAGAGATTTGCTAATTTTGAAAGCCGCGCCGAAAAAAGAAAAGCGTTTATACCGCCCGCAGGCGAAAAAAGCGCCAATTCGTCAACAAAACCGTCGGAAGGCGGCGCTCGTCCTCCGAAACAGCAAGAAGACGGCGAAAATCGTGCGCTGAAATTATTTCAAGGCGGAGGTTTCGGCAACGAGGTTAATCGCGACCGAAACAGAAATCGAGGCGGCGAAAATCGTGGACGCGGACAAGGCGAAAACAGAGGCGAAAGAAATGACAGGGGCGACAGAGGCGGCGAAAAAAGAGATTTCGGAGACAGAAAACCATTTGGAGACCGTCCTTTCGGCGACAGGCAAGGCGCTCCCCGCGGAGACAGACCACACTTCGGCGGACAAGGCGAAAACAGAGACGGTCGCCCTCCGCGTCAGTTTGGCGACAGACCCGACAGACCACAAGGAGACAGACCATATCAACCGCGTGGCGACAGACCGTTTGGCGGCGCGCCAAGAGAAGGCGGAAATTCATTCGGCGGTCAAAGAGACGGCGGCGGACGCGGAGGTTTCGGAAATCGCGACGGACAAGGCGGCGGTCAGCGCACAAACTTCGGAGACAGAAAACCTTTTGGAGACAGAGGTGAAAGAAGAGATTTCGGCGCGCCAAGAGACAGTGGCAACAACGTAATCGACGCGGCGCTCGCAAAAGAATTAGCGGACAAACAAGCGCTTCTGCAAACCAACGAAGACAGCGGCAACAGAAAAAAGAAAAGCAACAACAAAAAAAGTTCCGCAAAAGACAAATTCGAGAGACGCAAAGAGCAAGAAATCGAAATGAAAGCAAATGTCCGCAAAATCACCAATAAAATAGACAGCGGAAGCAAAGGCAAAAAGAAATACAAAAAAGAACGTAGCGAAGACGGCGAACTCGAAGAAGAAAGCAACATAATTCAAGTCAGCGAATTCATAACAGTGGCGGACTTTGCGAAAGAAGTAGATGAAGAACCATCTACAGTCATTGCAAAATGTATAGATTTAGGGCTTTGGGTCACAGTAAATCAGCGGATTGACTTTTCGACCATCCAACTTTTAGCGGAAGAATTTGGCTTTGAAGCGCAATTGTCGGAAGAATTTGAAGAGCAAGAAAGCGAAGAAAGTGAAGAAAATCAATACGAAGCGCACCCCTGCCCGCCGGTCGTTACGGTTATGGGACACGTTGACCACGGGAAAACCTCGCTTTTGGACTACATTCGTAAAACAAACATAATACAAGGCGAATCGGGCGGAATTACTCAGCATATAGCGGCGTATTCGGTAAAAACAAAACACGGCTATGTTACATTTTTGGACACTCCCGGACACGAAGCGTTTGCGGCAATGCGCGCTCGCGGCTCGCAGATTACCGACGTTGTGGTGCTCGTTGTAGCGGCGGACTCAAGCGTTATGCCGCAGACAAAAGAGGCGATTGACCACGCAAAAGCGGCGGGAGTTCCGATAGTTGTAGCTATAAACAAAATTGACCTTCCCACGGCAAACCCCGACAAAATAAAAGGCGAGCTTGCAAATTACGGCGTTTTGGTGGAAAGCTACGGCGGACAGGTGCAAAGCGTAGAAATCTCCGCAAAAAAAGGACAAGGCGTAGATGATTTGCTCGACCTTTTGGCATTAGAAACAGGAATGCTCGACCTTAAAGCGCCCATTGAAGGAAACGCAAAAGGCGTCGTTATAGAATCCGAACTCGACAAAGGAAAAGGCGCGCTTGCGACCGTTCTTATTCAGTCGGGAACGCTCAGAAAAGGCGATGTGTTTTACACGGGCGTTCACAGCGGAAAAGTGCGCGAAATGCTCAACGAACAAGGGCAGAAAATCAAGGAAGTAAAACCGGGACACCCCGCGGTGGTCCTTGGACTTTCGGGAACTCCGCAGGCGGGCGACAACTTCAGAGTGTGCAAAACCGAAAAAGAAGCGCGCGAAATTGCGGCGAAACGTCGTCTTGCGGAAAAAGAGCGCGAACTGAGAAATATGCAGAACGTGGTATCTTTGGCAAACCTTTCGCAGAAAATTAAAGACGGGAAAATGCTTGCGCTTAACCTCATAGTTCGCGGCGACGTGGACGGTTCGGTGGAAGTGGTTGCGGGTGAATTGCAGAAACTTTCGACCGATGAAATTAAGGTTAATATAATCCTTAAAGGCGTTGGCGGAATTAAGGAAACCGACATTATGCTTGCGCGCGCTTCGGGTGCGATAATAATAGGATTTAACATAAATCCCAACCCGAAAATTAAGGCGAGCGCAGACAATTCGGGCGTTGAAATTAAGACGTTCCGCGTAATTTACGAGCTCATAGACCAAGTAAGAGCGGCAATGATAGGAATGCTTGCGCCCGACATAAAAGAAGAGGTTATCGGACAAGTGGAAATTCGCGAAGTGTTCAAAATTCCCAAAATCGGAATTGTGGCGGGTTGCTACGTTCTGGAAGGAAAAATCGAGCGCGGCGCATTGGCGCGGCAAATTCGCGACGACATCGAAATTTCTCACACTAAAATCGACACGCTTCAGCGATTTAAAGACCAAGTTAAGGACGTTGCGGCAGGATTTGACTGCGGCTTAACGCTTACAAAAGTGTCCGATTATCGAATTGGCGACCGAATTGAAGTGTATAAGAACGTAGAAATTAAACGTAAGAGCTTGGAGCGGTAAAATGCCTCAGAATTCTTGGTACGGAGAGCGAACGAGCGAAAATTTAAGACGCGAGATTTTGTGGGTCGTTGCAAATGAAATGAACGACCCGCGACTTGCGGCGGCTATGATAACCATTCCAAGCATAAATCTTGCCAAGGATAACCGAAACGCCACTGTTTTTGTATCGATTATGACAAGCGACGTCGAACGGAATGCGATAATAAAAGCTTTGAATTACGCGGCGGGATTCATTCAGACCACTGCCGCCAAAAGAGTGAAAATGCGCCATTTCCCGAAACTGTTTTTTAAGTTGGACAAATCATTTGAACACAGCAGTAAAATAGACGAAATTTTGGAGAGGGTAAAAGATGACTTGGAGTGATTTAACGCAAATCGTCGAGCAAAACCATTCTTTTTTGATTTGCGCGCACGAAAATCCCGACGGCGACAGCATAGGCTCGCAGTTGGCGTTTTACAAATATCTGAAAAATCTCGGCAAAGAAACGGTTATCTGCAATAAAGACAAAACGCCGAAAAAACTTTCCTTTTTGCCGAATTCCGATACTATATCCAATAAATTACCGAAAAAGAAATTTGACGTTTTGCTTATTTTGGATTGTTCTAATCAGCATAGACCGAATATTGAAAACCTTACAAGTTTTGCGCCGAAACTTGTAAATATCGACCACCACCGCGACAATAAAAGTTATGGCGACCTTAATTTTGTTGACGGAAACAGTGCGGCGACCTGCCTTATTTTATACGAATATTTTAAGCAAACAGACGTAAATATAGACGCCGATAGGGCAAATTGTCTGCTGGCGGGAATTTTGACTGACACAGGCAGATTTGAATTCAACAACGCCGACGGTTCGCTTTATTTGGTCGCCAATGATTTGGTGAAATTCGGCGCCGACAACGGAAAACTTTTCAAAAAAATATACGCCGAAAGCAGTCCTGCCGACCTTAAAGTTCGCGCAAAAGTTTGGGGAACGCTTGAATTTTTCGCAAACGGCAAAATAAGCGTTATTTCGATGCACAAAAAACTAATAACCGATTTAGGCGCAGACACTTCGGCAACCGAAGGACTTTCAAACGAAGTTATGGGTTGCGAGGGCGTGGAAGTCGGAATTTTTGCTAAATACGACAAGCAAGAAGTGCGCTTTTCGCTTCGTTCCGCAGGTAAAATTGACGTCGGCGAAATTGCGGCGGAATATCCTGTCGGCGGCGGGCATAAGTTTGCGGCGGGTTGCACTGCCAAAAAGGTAGGTCTCAGAGAAGCTATTGACGCAATTGTTGATAAGATTTCTCTACGGTTTCCTGCGATTTCGTAAGTAATCTTCCGGTTGTCTCGAAATCTTTAGGACAAATCGCGGGCAAAATACTGATTTTCACATCGACTTTTTCGCTAAACTTAAAACTTTCGCCGCTTTTGCTCATAATCGGTTTTGAATAATGAATTACAAGCGGAAGTATTGCGGTATCCGTATCTTTTGCGATTTTGAACGCAAGAGATTGAAATTTTTTGATTTTGCCGTCTAAACTTCGCGTGCCTTCGGGAAAAACGCAGATAGTTTCGCCGCGCTCAATCAATTTGCGGATTTTTTTGTCCGCCTCCGCAACGCCTTTTGTCGTAGGCTTTAAACTTACAAAATCAAAAAGTAATGCTACCCAAGTAAAAAGCGGATTAAATTTATACGACGACTTTATCAGCGGAATGCTCGGAATATGTCCCATAACAATAAATCCGTCGAAAAAACTTTGGTGGTTAGAAATAAGAATGGCATTTTTTCGGATATTTTCAAGTCCTGTGATTTGAGTAATTTCGAGAACGCCGAAAAATTTAAGCGCGTCGCTCACCGCCCATTTCATATATTTGGAAAGTTGCGCGGAAAAAACTTTTTTATGCTTTCCGAAAGGCAAAAACAGCAAAGAAACAGGAACGGCGAAGAGCAAAAAAATCCCGCCTGTAAAAATGTATGCCAAAAGTATAAAAAGTGATTTGAGTATTCCGAACATTTCGTTTTCTCCGTTTTTTAAGCTTAATATAATTTATTTCTGCCCGTCAATTTGCGAATTCCGAAAAATTTAAGAAAAAACACAAAAAAATCCCATTCGGCAACGGGAAAATATTATTTTAGCCTCGCATATATTTCTTAATATGCTTATTCAAAATTATCGGAGTGTAGCGCAGCCTGGTAGCGCACCACGTTCGGGACGTGGGGGTCGGAGGTTCAAATCCTCTCACTCCGACCATAAATAAACAACTGTAATTATAGCGGGAAAAAGTGAAAACTGTAAAAATTATTTTTGTAATTATCATATTTATCGCGCTTACAGTAATTACCGCGACGTGTTTTTTATTGTTTTCGAGTTTTGGACAACAGAAAATCATTTCTATTGTCAATACAAAAATAGACGGAGAAATCGCCGTTGAAAAATTGTCGCTGAACTTTTTTGAATTTTCCGTCAAAATAAAAAACGCGAGTTTTTCTATGCCCGAAAACGGAATGTTCGCCTCGCTTGAAAGCCTTAGAGCCGCCGTAGATTTTAACGCTCTTGTAAGAAACAGAAAAATAATTGTTAAGTATTTGGAAATTGACAACCCCGCGCTAAATTTAGAATTACACGACAACGAAGAAGAAAAAAACGACGACTTTGATTTGGAAGATTTTCTTAATACGGGAGTTTTCGACTTATTGGCAAAAAGAGTAGAAATAAAAAACGCCCAAATTACGCTTAAAAAAGAAGAGGAACTTTCGCTTTTTGCCTCCGAACTTAATTTACTTGCCCAAAACATTGATTTACGGGAATTATCGCTCGACTTGCAAGTTAATTCCAACAAAATCTTACTGAAAACGGATACGCTGAATGTTGCTTTAGACGCGCTTTCGCTTAAAATAAGCGGCTCGCCCAAAAGCATAAACCTGAAAGAAATTTTTGTCGTAAGTTCCGTCAAAGATACGATACAGCTTTCGGGAAGCGTTGAAAATCCGATAAAACTCGAAAATTTTAAGCTCGATTTAGCGCTAAACTCCTCGCTTAAATCTTTGTCGGAGTATAACCTGCAACTTTTGCCGAAAGAAAATACTTTGAACTTGCGCGCAAAAGTAAATTTAAGCGGCTCGCTTGCAAAACCTACGGCTAATGTCGTAATTGACGTGGACAATATAAGAATTTTCGATGTCTCGGCGAAAGATTTAAGGGCGCAAATTATTCTCGACAGAGAAATATTAAGAATAGACTCTTTGAATGTTCGGGACATAAGCGCCCAAAATTTTGTCGGAGATATTTTTTTGAAAACTCTGATAAACGTCCCGCAGATAGACGATTTTAACGATTTTTCCATTGATAAACTTTCGGGAGTAATCGAAACAAAAGTAAAAGTTAAAGAAACAACAACAAACGAATTATTAAATTTGGCGGCAAAAGCGCAACTCAAAAACTCCGTTGTAAACTTGGATTTTCTTAAAGTAAACGCAAGAAATCTCGATTTGCTCGAAGTCAGGGGAAAATATAACATAGAAAAAGAAATTGTCGCGGCTAATGTTCGGGTTTTTCCGCAAAATATAAACGATTTCAGCGATTTTTTTGAAACGCCTCTTGAAAGCGCGATAATATCCGCCGATATTGCGGTTGCGGGAAGCATAAATTCCCCAAAACTTGACTTTTCGGCGGTCGCGGAAAAAATTAAATTTGAAGATTTTTTTGTGGACAGAATTGAAGTTGCGGGAAATTATTCGGGAACTCTCGGCGCAGGAAGCGGAAATATTTCCGTGAAATCGGACGCTTTGGAAAATCCGTTTCAAAGTATTTCGCAGTTTTTGGCGGAAATTTCGATTAAAGACAGCCTTATAAATCTGGAGAACTTGTCTTTCTTTATTACACCCGACGATATTGTGCAAATTTCGGGAAGCTATAATCTCAACGGCGAATATTCCGTTTTTCTGAGAATTCCCAATCTGAATTTAGAGGAGATTGCGGCAATTTCCGAGCTTGAAGTATCGGGGGTCGGAAAAATTGAGATTTCGGCGGCGGGCAACATAAACGAAGAAATTCCGCTTCCGAAAACCGCAAATATCGCGCTGGAATTTAACGCCTTAAATTATCAGAATTTTAGCGAATTCGGATTTGGAAATTCGCAAAATATTTACGCCGAAATCAAAAACAATAAAATTTTTTTGGCGGCAAACGGTATTATTACAATGAAAAACGACAGCCTTAACAAAATCACTTTTAATGAAAACGGCGAAATAAAACTTTACGATTTTCCCGTAATTTTAATAGAGGAGTGGAAAATAAATCTTTCGGGAGGCGGAAATTTTCTTACGAACGAGTTTTCGTTAAGCGCCAAAACGGAAATTCCACTGAAAAGATTTTCGCCGATGGTCGAGGAGTTTTTGGACTCTTTGGACGGAACGGCGAACATTAACGCCAACGTCGAAATCAGCGCAGACAGAGAAATTCCTAAAATAGAAGCCTTTGTTTTTCTGCAAAATATTTCGGGAAATATAGCTTATTTAGAGCAAAAACTGCATAGTTTTTCAGGAAAAATCACGTATAAAGACGATATTGCAAAAATTGAAGACCTGAGCGGAATGATTGACAACGGCAGGTTTTCGATTGCGGGCATTGTAAATTTGGAGGATATGCAAAACCCTCGCGGAAACATTGACGTTATAATCGAAAGAATACTTGCGAATTATCAGGATATGGGAAGCATTACGGTGGACGGCAAAATTTCGGCGGCGCTTTCGCAAAATTCGGCGAGTGTTAGCGGAAATATCGATATTCTCGACGCAATTTTCTTTCAGGACGTAAACACCAATATTTTTAACGTTTCGGGTATCGCCAACCAAAGAACGGCGTTTGGAAACGTGCGGGAAGAAGCTTCTTTGAGGGCTCGGCAACAATCGAATTTTCCTATAGACCTGAACTTAACCATTCGCCAGCGAGGGGACATTATCGTCGATAACAACTTGGCGTATATGTCGTTGGTTCCCGACATACTTATAGGCGGCACGGCGCAGTTTCCAAGCGTTAGCGGGCGCTTAACCGTTGAAGACGGGGAAATCCATTTTAACAGAAACACATTCCAGATAAGTCAGGGAATTATTGACTTTACCGACCCTTTTTCGGTGCGCCCCGAATTAGACATCGTCGCCGAAACGGAGATAGACGACTACGAAATAACTATGCGAATTTCGGGCGACCCGCAGTCCGAGCTGTTTTTTGAGTTTTCGTCGCAACCCGCGTTGGACGACAACGATATTTTGTCGCTTATATTATTCGGACGGATAGGATTTGAAATGCGCGACGAAATAGCAAACGTTCTTTTGGACAACTTAATGGGCAGAACGGACAGTCGAGACCTCCGAATTTCGTACAGAGACGGCGATATTTCTATGGCGATGACAAGAAATCTGTCGCGAAGACTGTCGCTTGAATATTCGGCGCAAACGGTTGGCGGCGAAGCGGTACAAACGGGAACTGCGACGTTCAGATTGTCGGATTTTCTCAGGTTAAAGGCGTACTCTTCGACTAACGATCAGGCGGGAGTTCAATTGGAGGCGGCGTTTGAAAGGAGAAGGTAGAATGATTAAGTTTTGTTTTGTTGTTTTTTTGCTTTGCTTTTCGGCTTTGGCAGAAGATTACGCACCCGAATTTTGGGTTGTGGAAAGCGTTCGTTTTAAGGGAATTTTCCCGCTTTTTATTTCGGATATAGAACGTCCGCTGAACATCAGGCGCGGCTCGCTTATTAACGACAGCATAATCGAAATCAGGGTTGGGGAACTGAGGCAAATTATGGAAAATCTCGGGCTGAAAAACGTCGAATGCCGCATAGAAGCAGAGAAAAATCCCGAAACGGGAAGCGTAAGCTTAACAATAATTAAAGACCACTCCGAAAACAATATAGTAAGGGCGATACGCTTTGAGGGAAACAGGTATTTCAGCGACCGTCAATTATTTCGCGCTTTTAACGGAAGAAAATACAGAAACCGCCGATTAAACAGGGTGGAACTTCCAAGCGACATAAGAAATTTGCGCGAAAAATATCTTGAACACAATTTCGCGGACGTGGCAATAAGGGATACCGTCGTCCAAACCATAGACGGGCGCAGTGAAATTATTATAAGTGTGGACGAGGGAAGAAAATATAGTTTATCGATAGAAAACAGAGGCGTTTTGAGAAGAGGAGTTATCAGAAACGAATTGGATTTTTCAAATTCCAACCGAAACGACAGAATAATAAGGACGGGCAGAAGAAACCTCGAAAACAAGCTTTTGGGAATGGGATATTACAGCGGAAAACTGGAAATTTCGGATACTACAATAAGCAAAAGAAGGCGCGACGAACGCAGAGTTTCCGTTTGGGTTAAAGCGGGAGACCGGATTTCTTTGGACGAAATAAATTTTAGCGGAAACGAATTTTTTACGGACGAAGAATTATTGCAGATTATGCAATCCGAAGTTAAAGGCAAAAGAATTGCAAGAAGCGGAGAAGGCTCTTTTGTCGCAAGAGTTGTAAGAAACGACGGAGTTTTAATTGAAAACAGGTATTTTGAAAACGGCTTTTTGAACGCCGAAGTAAAAACAACATATCGGCGCGCGGAAAACTCGGCGGTCGTAAACATATCGATAACGGAGGGCGTGCGAACCATAATAAGCAACGCGCCTTTCCCCGATACGCCGTTTAATCCGTCCGCGGTGGATAGTAGCGTTCAGAACAAACGAAACGCTTTGATTGAAGACGGTTTTGCAAACGCCAAAGTAAGCGCGAACCTTGAATTTAGCGCGGATAGTTCGGAGGTGGAAATAAATTTTGACGTCGATAAAGGCGAGCGTATTTTCTTCGGAAACATAGAATTTATCGGAAATTTCAAGACCCGAGACGAATACATAAACAGGTTTTTCAGGATTGAAGAGGGCGACGTTTTTTCTAACAGGGCGCTGTTTGACAACTTAAGGCAAACGCGCAAAATTAACGCGTTTCGCTCGGTTTATTCGATAACGACTCCAAACGGCGATACTAACGATATATCGCTGTTTTTTGAGGAAGTTTATCCGTTTTTGCTGAATTTTTCGGTAGGATACAACAACGAACAACGCGTTTATTCGAGAGTAAAACTAACCAATCGCAATTTTCTGGGATTAAACAAGACATTGTCGGTCGGGGCGGGAATATCGGTAAAAGAATATTATGGAGAAGTGAATTTTACAGACCCGTTTTTCTTCAACGAAAAGCTTTCGTTTAACGCGGATTTATATTCCCGATGGAACGAGGTTATGGAGCGAAAATTTTGGTCGCGGGCAATCGGAAGCGGTTGCGGAATTTCGTTTTCTCCAAACAGCAAGCTTAATTTTGGAATGGGACTAAACTACGAAACAAGATATTTGTACCCGTTCAAAAACTACGCCTACAACGAATTCGATACAAGCGACGTCGTCGATCTTTCGCTTATTAACGAACTGCGGCACGTAGTTTTGATAAGTCCCAACGCAAGCTTTGATTTTCGCGACTCAAAAATCCGTCCGAGAATTGGCGGCGTAATATCGACGCAATTTACCGCTTCGCACGGATTTAATTCGCTTCAGGACGATTTTGTTAAGGCGGAAGCCGACGTGCGATTTTTTCTGCCCGTATCGAAATTTACGACTTTGGCGCTGCGAGGCGCGGGCGGAAAAGCAATGCCCTACGGAAAAAACGACAAGGTTGCAATGGACAGATTATTCAGCATAGGCGGAACAAGAACAGTCCGAGGCTTTCGCGAGGGCGAGTTGTGGCTAACAAACGACGGCTATCCGATTTTGGGATATTCGGCGCTCTATTATTCGGCGGAACTGCGAAGCGCTTTAGGAAACATCGAAATCCCGATTTTCGCCGACTTCGGAACAATAACCGACAAAAACAACGCCGATTTTAAGCCGATAAAATACTCCGTCGGAGGCGGAATAAACTACATCACCCCTATCGGTCCCATAGGGTTATCTTACGCAGTCCCCATAGATAACGAAAGCCGAAAAAGAAACAGCGAAGCAAACAGAACGGGAATACCGGGAGTTATCCATTTTTCGATTGGGTATTCGTTTTAGTTCTCCCTCGCCTCGAAATTCCCTTTTCCTGCAAACACAATAGCAATAAATTTAATGTCGTTTCTGCCGACAAAACGAGGGTCTTTTTTGTATTCCTCTAGTTGAGCAAACGCTTCTGCGAACTTTGCTTCTTTTTCTTTTTCAGCCGTATCGGTTTTTACGTATTTCAACTCAAAAATATACTCGTATTCAACATCGGAAACAGCGTGGTGTCTTTGCAGATAAATATCGCAATATCCGTCCATATTTTCATTTTCGGAAATCGGATGATACAAACTACTGCCAAACAAAATTGCAAGCATCATAACCTTAATATATTTTTCGTCAAAAACCATAAGGTCTCTGTTTGAAAGGCGTTTTAGGTAATTTTCAACGAAATAATTCAAAAACGAATTGTAATCGCCGTCGTAAGCCATACCCTTGCTTGCTTTTGTTATTTCGGAAAAGTCCGTTTCTTTTTGCTCCAAACTCTGAATATAAGAAATCAGATACTCCCAGAAAAGCGTTTTTACGGAATAATTAGGGATTTTGAGCCAAATTTCGCCTCTTTCAAATCCGCCTATCGTCAGCATTCCCAAATAAAACAGCAATGAAATAAAATACTCTTCTTTTTCGAGCTCGTTTTGCGAAAAACGTCCGACTACACTTCCAAAAATCCCGCCGTCCAAAGCGATTGACAGTAATTTTTTTCTGTTGTTTTCGTTTCCTGCAAGCCGTCGCAACCGTCCGTAATCGGTTTTCAGATTTGCATCAACGATTTCTTCCGGTTGCTCACCTGTCATTTTAATCTGGTTAAAAACAAACAAGATCATTTGAGAATTGTAAACTTTACTTTCACCTTTTTGGTTAAATAAATAGCCGTTGTAATAAGCCTCCATATCAACTTTTTTTATCAAATTTCTGTCGATTCCTGTTTCATTTATCAGCCAATTGACTTCTTCGTGCGTAAAACCGAACATTTCGTTGTATTTGGGGGACAGGCTATAGTTTATCGCCATATTAAAACCACTTGTTAAATCCGTTGCCATCATCGGGCTTATGCCTGTTATAAATATTCGCTTAATCGAAGAAGTTGTTCCTTTTTTTAAGGTCTCGTAAAAAGTGCGCACAGACCCGTCGCTCCCCATTTCGTTTTTGTACGCGTCGCCTATCGCAATAAGATTATTGGCAAAACTGTCGTATTCGTCGATAATTACAAAGACAGGAATGTTGTGTTTGTAGGCAACATTACACAATAACGACACGGCGTCAGTTCCAAGATTTTCGCTGACTAACCTTTTCATTATATCCTTTGCGTCGGGAAAAACATTTTGGTACAAGTCAAAAAAGCTACGGATTGTCTCCTGCACATTATTTGAAAAAGATACTTTGAACTCATCGTGATTATCTGTTTTTACTCCTGAAAAATCAAATCGGACAACCGCGTATTTTCCTTGTTCGGAAGTAGGATGTTTGCCGATATAAAAATCGCCGAACGTGCTTTCAAATTTATCTTTTTTGTTAAAATCGTAGTAGTTTTCCATAACCGACAAAAATAAACTTTTACCAAAACGTCGCGGACGGACAAAAAATTGATAACGGCAACTTTCTTTTTCCAAAAATTCTACAAATCGCGTTTTATCGACATAAGCATAATTACTTTCAACCAAATCGGCAAAATTCGACATTCCGTACGGTAAATCTTTGTAAACCATAAAACCCTCCGCTTTACTACAAATATACCGCAAAAATACTATTTGCACACGATATGTTTCGAGGATTTCATTTTATTTCGGCGATTTGGTGTTTTTGGGGAGAAACAAAAAAAGGCAGACGATTGGGACGTCTGCCTTTTTTCTTTTATGCGAAATAATAAACGAAATGTTTATCTTAACATAAATCTGTGTTGCAATACTGATGCGCCTTGAGCGTCTCTTACTTGCAATATTAACAAGCCTCTTGCAAGGTGGTCTGTTCTGAGACCCGTTGCATTTACGCCGTTTAATGCGTTAATATTTGCACTGCCTATCATTCTTCCTTGCAGATTAAAGAGTTGCACGGTATAGTTTCCTGACTGCAAATTCAAGTTGATTTGTCCGTTTCTGATACCTGCGAACTGTGCACGAGGAGCTACACGATTCATTGTTCTGCCGTTAGTAATTCCTGCAGGAATAAATTCGCCGGGGTTTTCGTTAAATACGATGTCCTGACCATGCCAGTCGCCGTCTCTGATAAGAAGCGCGGAATGGTTAGCAGTTCTGAACGGATTTATTGACACCGACCAGATTTGCGCACCTTGACCTGCAACCCAATCCATTGGTCTGGGTCTTCTTCTCGGCGAATTCAAGTCGCTTGTGTTTGTCGTAGTTCCGTCGTAAGATACCCCAAGGCTTTGAACATGTGTTCCGAGATTAACGATAACGCTGATTTCTTCGCGATGGATTTCATCAACAGCACTTGCCGCTTGCGCAGAAGTAGGCGTAAGTCTGACAGTCCAGTTTAGACCTTCTTCCGTAAGATTTGCATCCGTATTGAACGCATTTCTGGTCATACGATATTTTACCGCCTCTGATGGTGTAAACACGGTCAAATGTCTTTGGTCAATGAGGTTTGCGACGTGAGTGAAGTGCTCTTCCATCTGTCTTACGGTAATACCGCCCCACCAGCCACCTGTGCGCTGTCCTTGCCACATTTGTGTGTTAACGGGCCACAATTCATCAGGCAAGCTTTCGTCAAACCAAGGTATGGTGCTGACTACTTGTCCACCGCCTTGACTGAAACCGGGACCGTCGGTATGAATTGATACCGAGTGCAACTCGCGGATCATAAAGCCGTTTGCCTCAACGATGTCGTCAACCATTTCGTTGATACCCAAAAGAACGTGCGCATTGTGCGGCACTTTAAATTGAGGTAAGTGGCTGTTATCGGCTCTCCAAGTGCTGTTGTTTATAAAGAACGCGTCAAAGTCAATACGGAACGGGTGGAAGAAGTCTCCTGACATCGGCTGACCCGATTTCGCACCGCCGCGCGCACCTACAAATCTGTTAGTTACTTGCTGATTTACACCGTTATACAAATACATCAACAAATTTTCGTCGTAAATGTCAAACGGGAAGCCGTAAAACTCACTTCGTCTGCCTCTTGCGAAATGTTCGCCCGCTGTTGTGATGTTTTCAAAAATATTTCTGTTAATAATGTAGTTCGCAGTATCGATGTTTCTTGCTCTCATCGCAGGGTTCCACGCTTCTGATACAAAGAGTTTTGCCGCAAAACCCGGACGTCCGAGGTCTCTTGTGGAAACAAACCAGCCCGGTTGTCCTGCTGTGGGGCAACCGCTTTGTGTGCAACCCGGTGAATTCCAGTCTGTTTGAATACGCGCTCCGTTGAAGAAGTGAGGATAGTTAGTCTCAAGATTTTCAAACCATTGAGCCCCTGTCGCTGCTATATAACCTGTTTGATGTCCTGTAAACTGATCTGCATCGTAGTTAAACGGCTCCGAATATGCAACAAACACTCTTTGTCCGCCTGCAAGTGTCACCGTTTGAATCGGATGTCCTCTAAAAAACCCGGTCGGATTCGGAGTTATTATTATGCGCGGGTCATCCCAACGAGCGTTTGTCGCAGGGTCGTATCCTGTCCAGTATGCAGGGTATTGAATTGTCACCATATCGCTTTCAGCAAAAATTGTAAAAGGATGACCGCCTGTGCCATTGGGAGCATTGTCAATCCAGAGAGAGCCGTTAGGCATATGAGTTGCGGGATTTCCGAAACTTGAAGCGTTGGTGGTTGCGGCTTGCGCAGCTGTCCAGTTAAAACTTGTTGCGTGCGACGACCCCGGAGCCCAACGACCGCCATCCGCATCAGGACCGAAGTTAAAAGGCTCCAGACCCGCAGGCGGCGTAGTTGCTGTTCCACCCGGCATTGTTCTGCCTCCGCTTCCTACCCAAACACCTTGTGCCGAACGTGCAAAAACTCTCCAAGTTCCGACAACTTCAAGTCCGCGAATTGATGGCGGAACAGCAGGGTCGGTTTCCGATACGTTCTGCCCCGGGAAAAATATTTGCCAACCATCAGCCGCAGAAGTGTGGTCAATGGAGTGGTTAAACATTTCGTGTCCGTAGCGAGCCACCATTTCGATTGCGTGTGTCCAGTCATTATCGTCCATTAAGCCAACGTGAATACCCCAAGCCATTTTAATTTCTCTGAAAGTTGGGTTTGTGTGATATCTAAGCAAATCCCAAGCCGGACGAACAGATAAGTCAAACGGCATTGAACCGATGTCATCAAGTGTAATAGCATACGCACCGCAAGCGCCGTCTCTCCAAGTCGGCACTCTTGCTTGACCTGCGGGGATATTTCTGATTGCAGGAATAGTGGTTCTGTTGCCGTGCCAAGTTGCCGCCTGAAAGTTCGGACGACCATTGTTGCTTAACGCTGACGCCGAGTTTATTAAAACCCAAGGCGGTGTTCCACCTTCGCGAGCCATTTCTCCGGGAACAGCTGTACTGTCAGCGGCAAATCTTGCCCACCAATAGAGGCGCTGTCCGTTAAAAGTCCCGTGCCATACAGTATCACCTTCGCCCCGAATATGACTGCCTTGATACTGAATATCCCGACTCCACGCTGCAGGACTTCTGTAGCCGCCCGATCTTGGACCGCGACCACCGAATTCACTAATTAGTTCACCGTCGGGACCTGTTTGTCGTCCCATTATTACCGACCTGCTGTTGGCGCTCGGTAAGTGCGCAAACGATACTGTCGCTAAAACCATTGTAATTATGGCAACCATAGCCACACTACATTTTTTGAAGTTCATAACTTCACTCCTTTCATTAAATAACACAATTTATTTTTCTGTTTTTTTCTACTTCTCTAAATTTTCTGCTAAGGCAATACAAAATAAACGACCGTTTTTTATTGCATTTACATAGACATAGTAATTATAGTACAACAATGTTATTTTTGCTCATTTTTTTTGCTTTATTGTTCATTTTTTTTGTTCATCGGCAAATTTTGTCTTTGTTTTTAGCTCGAAGATATTTTTTATAACCTTATTTGTTTTCCGAAATAACATAATCTTTAATAAATCGCCTTACCGTGCTTCTGTCCACTTTTAAAATATTCGCTATTTGTACGATAGGAACTTTGTCTTTTCTCCAATCAATTATTCTTTGCTCTTTGCCTTTCAGCTTAACATTCTTGTTTTTAGCGCCTGTCGGACGCCCGAGCTTTACGCCTTCCGCTTTTTTGCGGGCGAGCGCGTCTTTTGTTCTTTGTGAAATAAACTCTCTTTCCAGTTCCGATGAAATACTGTAAGCCATTGCAAATATCTTTGAGTGCAGGCTGTTTTCCAAGCGGTAATTGCCTTTTACGCCTATGATTTTTACACCTTTGCAGGCGCATTCGTTCAAAATTCCCATAACCATAAGCATATCTCGCCCCAAACGCGAAATTTCTGAGCAAATAAGCGTGTCGCCTTTTCTCAATTTAGCCATTAAGCCGCCAAGCAATCGCTTTTTTGCAACAATTTTACCCGAAACGCTTTCGTCTATCCATTTGTTTACCGAAAGCGAGTTTTGTTTGCAGTATTCTTCTATGGCAAACCTTTGATTTTCGACCGATTGCGCATCGGTACTTACGCGAATGTAAGCGTATAACATAAACCTTTCTCCTTAATTTAAAGTTTCTATATAAAAAAAACGCACAAAAATACATAAAAAACGCAGTAGAAAAACGGGCAAAAAAAGGCGAACGTTTCGGCGTTCGCCTTTTTATTTTCGACAACATCAAGAAGCGACGTTTGAAATGCGACGTTTTGAAGAAAAAATACAGCGCAAATTCAAAAAATACACAATTTTTCATTTTTTCTCATTTTTTACTTTTGCGAAAAATTATTTTTAGGCGGATAATTTTTGAATTTATACATTAACCAATAAATGAAGGAGAAGGAACTAATGAGAAACTTGAAAAGATTTCTGACTATTTCCGCGGCAATTTTGTGCCTTGCCTTGGTGGGTTGTGCAAGACAAACGCCACCAACAGTTGAAACACCCCCACCACCCCCACCGCCACCGCCGCCACCGGCACAGGTTTGGGAGCCCGACACTACTGCGTTTACACCCGTAGTAGATTTGTCAGCCGAAATTGCAAGAAACTTGCAAACAGTATTCTTCGGATTTGACAGACACGATTTGACACCTGAAGCAATTCGTCAAATCCAGACTGCCGCAACATTCTTGAATGCGCACACACAAATCAGAGTTCGTTTGGACGGTCATACGGACGACAGAGGAACAGTTGAATACAACTTGGCTCTCGGCGAAAGAAGAGCGAGAGCTGTAAGAGACGCCCTTGTTCGTTTCGGCGTTGCAACAAATCGCCTCGAGATGACATCTTTCGGTAAAGAAAGACCCGCAAGACATAACTGCGGTACCAACGAGGATTGCCATCAAGCGAACAGAAGAGTAGAATACACGGTAATTGCAAGGTAATATAATCGTGATAATAATACGCTTCTTGTTTTTGATTTTTTTGTGCCTCTTTCTTGTTTCCTGCGCCAAAATGACTGTTTTGCGAACACGGGAGCTTGTAGAGGTGCAAAACCGCGTTGATATTCTGCGTAGCGAATTAGCGGCTATGGAAGAAAAACGAGAAGGAGAAAATCGGACGGCTGCCCTCCACAGGGTAGCCGTTGAAATTGCGCTCGACAGGCTAAATGAAATGCTTTTTCAACTATCGGGAAATGTTGCCGAAAGTCAGAACAGAATTTTTGAAATGACGCGGATAACCGACCTGATAGCAATGCAAATGGCGGAAAGAGCAAGACAGGACTCACTCGTAGTCGCAGTAGCAGAGCAAGAACGCATAGAATTATTTAATTTAGCAAGAAGTAATTTCGATAACGGAAATTTTGCTCTTGCCATAAGTGATTTCAGCGATTTTCTGGAAAGATACCCCGAAAGCGAAGACGCTTCCACTGCCCTATTCTGGAAAGCAGAGGCATTTTTTGCAATAGATTCACTCGAAACCGCAAAAACGCATTTTCAGAATTTTTACAGAGAAAATAGAGAAGGCGACCTTGCGTGTTCGGCATTGCACAGGCTCGGACTTATTTTCCACAGACAAGGGCAGGGACGAAACAGAGATAGTATGTGGAACCAGCTTCTGAGACAGTGTCCCGACAGTCCGCAAGCACGAATTGTAGAAGAAAATCGCAGGCGATAATGCAAGCACAAAAAGCGGAGGATAATTTGTCGGAGGAAAAACTACAGGAAAATCAGAGCATCGATGCACAAATTCCTGAAATTCAGGAAAACGTGATAATGGCAGACAAAACAAAAAACGGCTACGGAATTGGTGGCGCCGCTGATTATTTTGTCGCTGTTCGCTGTGCAAAAGACATAGAATATTCCTTAAATTTCGCACAGAAAAAAAATATCCCCTACACAATTTTAGGGAACGGCACAAATTTTCTTATAAGCGACAAAGGATTTCGCGGACTTGTAATAAACACACAACGTATGGACGGAATTATACCTTTATCAAAAAATTCGATAAGAGTTGAAGCAGGTGTAAACATAAGCGCGCTAATCCGAGAAGCTATTCAAGCAAAACTACCGGGACTGGAAGAATTGTCGGGAATACCCGGCACAATCGGCGGCGCGGTTGCTATGAACGCAGGCGCATACTCACAAACTATTTCAGATAATATTACACAAATTTGTATTTACGATTGCAATTTGGACAAAGAAGTAATTATACCGAAACACAAGGCAAGATTTGCTTATCGAGACAGTACTTTCAAAGAAAAAAACTGCATAATTCTTTGGGTGGATTTTGAGTTTTCTATGGAAATAAAGTTCGGAGTTTTGCTTGCCCGTCAAGGTGATGTTATAAAAAAACGCAAAGCAGACCAACCGATTGAGGGGCGTTGTTGCGGCTCGATTTTCAAAAACCCCAAGGATGGATATAGCGCGTGGAAGTTAATTGACGACGCAGGCTTGCGCGGTTTTTCCATAGGCGGCGCACAAATCAGCGAAAAACACACTAATTTCATTGTAAACACAGGAAACGCAACTGCCGAAGATGTTCGCAAGATTATTGCCGAAGTGCGAAAAAGAGTAAATGAAAAATTCCATATTTTACTTGAAACGGAAGTCGTGTTTTTAGGAGAATTTGATACACAAATCTAAAAATACAACGGAAGTCGTGTTTTTTAGGAAAGTTTGATACAAATACATAAGAAACAATAATAAAGGAGAAAAAAATGTATAAAGTCGAAACATTTCAGTCAGGCAGAATTTCTACAAACACATACTTGATAATCGACGGCGAAAGAGCTGTAATAATAGACCCCGCTCCCGAGCCGATTGACCTTATTGAAAAAATAAAGGCGGACAATCTTAAAATAGACGCAATTTTACTGACGCACGCGCATTTCGACCACTTTTTGGGAATGTATGAAATTTGGGAGACGATAGACAAAAATATTCCGCTTTATTTCAGCCCGTTAGAAGAATTTCTGATTAAAGACGCATATCTTAATGGTGCGCTTATGTTTAACAAAGACCGCGCTATATATGAGGGACATTATAACCCGATAAACGAAGGAAAATTTGAAGTCGGCAACTTTAAATTTGACGTTTTCCACACTCCCGGGCACACACCGGGCGGACATTGCTTTTACTCTGACGGTAATCTGTTTTCGGGCGACGCGCTTTTTGCGGGAACTATCGGCAGAAGCGACTGGGGATACAGCGACGGCGAAGCGCTCATAAAAAGCATTGAAGAAAAACTTTTCGTACTTCCCGACAATACAAATGTACTTCCGGGACACGGTTATTCTTCCACAATCGGCAAAGAAAAGGCGACAAATCGCTTTTTTCAATAAAAAAACGAGCAAAAAATGAGCCGCATTGCCCCAATTTCCGAAAACCCTGTGCAACTTTCGCAGGATATGAAAACGTTTCTTGGTTGGATTTCGACCGAGAGAGGACTTGCAGACAATACAAGAACGTCGTATTCGTTTGATTTATTGCGCCTTTGCGAGTATTTATCCGACAAAAAAATAGACGAAAAAAACGTGAGAGCGCAAGACTTGCAAAAATACACAGAAACACTTTACGATTTGGGATTTGAGGCGACTTCCGTTCAGAGAAACATTTCGTCAATACGCGGATATTACAGATTTCTGCTCGACGAAGAACAGATAAAGAGCGACCCGAGCGAAAATATTGAAATGCCCAAATCCATAAAACGCCTCCCCACAACCCTGCATCCCGAAGACGTCTTCGCCGTTTTGGAGAACGCGTCCGCGCCAAGCGAAAGAACACCGCTGAGAAATCGCGCCGTTTTGGAAATGCTTTATTCTACTGGAATGCGGGTTTCAGAATGCGCAAACATAACCACCGAGCAATTTTTGGCAAACAAGGATTTTATGTTCATTGTCGGTAAAGGCAACAAGGAGCGATTAGTTCCTATCGGCGATGTGGCGCGCGAGTGGGTTTTGAAATACTTGGAAAAAGAGCGTCCTAAACTTGTAAAACCCGAAAGCGCAAATTTTCTTTTTTTAAATCAAGGACGAGGAATTGGTCGCGGCAGACCGCTTACAAGAATGTCGATTTACACTATTATTAAAGAAGCGGCTGACCGCGCAGGAATTTTTGCTAATATTTCGCCGCACGTAATGCGACATTCGTTCGCCACACATTTGCTTGAAGGTGGCTGTGATTTACGTATTGTGCAGGAATTTTTAGGACATTCGAGCATTACTACAACAGAAATTTACACCCACGTTTCAACAACTTTTTTGGTGGATACGCACAGGCATTATCACCCGCGGCAGAAGAAATAAAAATCATCGCAATTTATGTTTCAAAAAATGCTTCGCTCCAAAAAGAACAAAAAATGTCGCGCCGACAAACGAGGTAGCCGCCGCAGTTAAATACGCCGCCGACATTCCCGACTTTTCCATAATGATACCGCCCAAAATCAGCCCCGAGCCAAGTCCGATATCCCAGTTTGTGAGGTAGGTTGAGCTTGCCGCCGCGCGTCGATTATCGGGCGCAAGATTTACAAAAAGCGTGTTGAAGGCAGGGAAAATCATTCCGTAGCCAAGCCCGAACATAAAGCCTACAATATAAAATGCCGTACTTTTTACAGCAGTATTCTCGACGCCGAAATATCCGAGCATTGCAAAAAACAGCAAAGACAAGGAAATGAAAAACGCCGCCCATTTTATTACGTTAGTGAGCTTGCCTCTGTCCACGAGTTTTCCCGAAGTTATCCTCGAAAAAACAAGCCCAACCGACATCGACACGAAAAACAGTCCGACATTTTTGTCAATCCCCAACTCTGTTGCGTAAAGCGGCGCAAACGACAATATAAGCCCATACGGAAAAGACAGCAAAAGCAAAGAAAGTCCCGCAAAAACTCCTTTTACCTGATAAATTTTATCAAATGAAAATTTTTTATCTTGCGGCATTTTCTGCTTTGGGTGAGCGTTTGTTAATTTTACCTGAAGTATGCACAAAAAGCCTACAGCTCCCATTAAAAACGCCGAAATGAATACCCAATAGAAGTCGATTTCGAGGATTTGGTAAATGTAAAGCCCTGCCGTTGTTCCTATTGCCATTCCCAGATTGTTTGAAATTCCGAAAAAACCAAAACCCTCGCCACGCCGTTTTTCGTTTACTATGTCTATAAGTGCGGCATTTCCGCTGACCGACACCGCGCCAAACGCCGCACCGTGAATTATTCGCAAAAATACAAAAAACACTACCCCGCCGACAAGGAGAGTGTAGGGCAAAAATAAAGCGGAAAAAAGTAGCATAACCGCGCAATAAATGATTTTTCTGTTGTATAAATCGGAAAGATAGGCGAAAAACAGCCGTGAAATCATTGCCGAAAACGTGAAAGTTGCAATTATAATTCCCGTTTTTGAGCCCGAAATTCCTAAATCGTTAATCAATAACATCGGAAAAACGGGTAAAACCATACAAAAACCAAAATAACTGAGGAAATTGCCCACGCAAGCAAAGATATAACTGCGAGTCCAAAGAGGTGGTTTTTCCGTTCTCATATAAACCGAAGAGATTTTCTCGTTGTTAAATTTTATTCGCCTGCTTCAACATCGACAACTGTTGTCGGCTCATCGACAGCGGCTTGCGCGGCGGCGTCAGCAATGGCTCGCATATTGCGCATCATAACAATTTCAAGAATTGCCTCGTTCGCAGGAACAACCCACTCGCTTGCAGGAAAGCGATGTATAAGACGTCTGAATTCGTTAAACGCCATATCCAATTCGCCCATATTTCTGTAAGAAAGCGCTATTTTATACTGCGCGTCGTCCTGTTTTGACGAACCGGAAAAGCCCAAAACGTTCTCGTAATATGTTAGTGCGCTCGTGTAATTTCGTTCCATAAAATAGGCTTCGGCTATCCAAAAATTCGCTCTATCCGTAAATTTTCCTTGCGGAAAACGTTGTATGGTCAGCCGCAAAACTTGGCGGGCTTCTGCGTAAAATCTTCTGCGAAACGCCTCAAGCCCACGACTGAAATCGGCAAATTCGTCGCCGCTCAAATTTATGGTAGCGTCCGAAACGGTAAAGCCTCTCGGACGAACAGGCGTTCTTTGCGTTTGCTGAATTATAGGAAGAAGTTGAATTGCCGCCACTCGCGAATACAAGTCCTGAAACGCTTCCGTAAGGTATGCAAGCTGTATCTCGCTTTCTTCGAGGCGGGCGGGGGACATAGTGTGCAGAGTTGCCGCCATTCGTCTTTGGGTGTGCTGAATGTTTCGTTGCGCTTCTTGGATTTGGTTCAACGCTCTGTTTAACGCGGCTATTTCTTCCAATGCTAAATCCGCGGTTGCTTGGGCTTGCGCAATACGCCTTTGGTTTGTTTCCCACCTCGCTCTTATGCCTCTGGGCATAGTGTTGGTATCTCTTACTTGAAGCGCGTGATATTCGGCAATCGGCATCGACACAACAACAAAGCCCAAGGGCTCATCGCTTGCAAAACCATACGTAAATATTAAAGCCAAACACAAAACAACTATTTTTTTCATAATGCTCTCCCTGAAATTTGCGGAAAAATCTTTATCTATATCGGTAAAATACCATTTTTATTGAGAGGAGAGGGGATTTTTGTCAGGCAAAACAACATTTTTTCAGATTATTTCCTCAAATTGCCCGATGGAGTAAAGCGGAATGTCAATTAAATCCCCTTTTTTAGCATAATCCGAAAGAGAAGCGCGCAACGCAATTTGCGGATTGTATTTTTCCATATACACGCCCAAACTCTTCGCTTTTGTATTTTCGCCGCTTTTTACTTCCAAAGGCAAAATTTTGTCTTCGTATTGAATTACAAAATCTACTTCGGCTTTTCCTGTGCTGTTTGTCCAAAAACAGATAGGATAATTTTTCGGTTTCAGCTCCTGCAAAACAAACTGCTCCGCCATTGCGCCCTTAAATTCTCTGAATATATCGTGCTCGGCGCTGAAAAAAGTTTTAATATCCAGTTTTGCCGACGCTCCGAGAAGCCCGACATCGTGCATATAAATTTTGAAATTTTCCCGTTCTTCATAAGAGATAAGCGGTATTTTTGCCTCCTGAGTATTGGAAACTTTATACACAAGCCCCGTATTTATCAGCCAATCCAAAGCGTTCTCGAACTCCGCCGCTCTGCCGCCCTGCTTTAGTTCCTTATAAACAAATTTCTTTTTTTCTTTTGCCAAATGAACAGGAACAGAGTCCCACAACATACGCACTTTGGAAATGTCATTACTTTTTATATGCTTAAAAAAATCTTCCTTGTAATTAGATAAAATATTCTCTTGAATTTGTCTCGTAAGCATTAAATCGCCTGTTTTGGCATAAGTCTTTACCGCCTCGGGCATTCCGCCGACATAAAAATATTGCTTTAATTTTTCCGTCGCCAAAATGTGCATAGCGGGATTTGAAAATTTATCGTTTTCTAAACTTTTCAGCAAAATATCGTTGTTTGTTGCCTTTAAAAACTCAAAAAACGAAAGCGGATAAAGCGTTAATCTATCAACTTGTCCGACAGGAAATTTACCGCTTGCTATACCTAAAAAACTGCCCGCCGCCGCAATATGATACTCGGGAGCGTCTTCGTTAAAATATTTAAGAGCGTCCTTTGCTCTTTGGCATTCTTGAATTTCGTCGAAAATAAGAAGCGTGTCGGCGGCGTTGATTTCTTGTTTGAATAGAGCTTTCAACGAGCCGATTATTTGTTTTGGCGAAATGTCGTTTGCAAAATAATTGTGCAATTCTTTGTTTGTGTCAAAGTTTAAATACAAAACATTTTTGTATTCATTCTTGCCGAACTCCTTTAATATGTAGGTTTTTCCGACTTGTCGCGCTCCGTAGAGAACAAGCGGTTTCCTGTCTTTGGAGTTTTTCCAAGCAAGCAGAGATGTATAAATATTTCTTTTCATAAGAGATAAAATAATATACGCCAACACTTATTGGCGACAAAAAGTGTGAGTTTTCGCATTTATTGCCGACAAAAAGTGTAAAATATTACATTTATTGGCGGTAAAAAATAATGATTTGACCAACAGAAACCGCCGTCGTGCATGCATTTTTCAACAATTTTCTCCAAAACCAAAATACTCCCGAAACTCACCGCAAAAATAACGTATTTTCCCTACGTTGTGAAAAATCTTGAATATTTAATTTTGCCGTAAAATAACGGTGGGAAGGTTGTTTTTTATGGGAGAAAAACTGCAGAATGTTTTCAAACTTCTGCGCCCAGAACAATGGACAAAGAATTTATTTGTCTTTTTGCCTATGTTCTTTGCTGGACAAATGTTTGACGCTGATATATTGCTATCGTGCATAATTATATTTGTCGCATTTTCATTTGCGGCAAGTTCGGTCTATTGTTTTAATGACATTTTCGATGCAGAAGCCGATAAAAAACACCCAGAAAAATGCAAAAGCCCAATTGCCTCGGGCGTAATTTCAAAAAAAGTCGCCTATGCAATGATGGCTGTCTGTTTTTTGCTTTCTTTGTCTGTTATTTATCTTTTCTGCGAAAATGTTATGCCATTAATTGCACTTATCGTGTTTTATTATATAATGAACATTGCCTATTGCGTAAAACTTAAACAGTATAACATTATCGATGTAATAATTATTGCCGTTGGTTTTGTGTTAAGAATTTTGGTCGGAGGGGTCGCTTCCGGCATTACGCCGTCGGAATGGATTATTATTATGACATTTTTGCTTGCGCTCTTTCTTGCATTTGCAAAACGGCGCGACGATGTAATTTTATACAAAAATACAGGCGTTGCTCACAGAAAAAACACAAATCGCTACAATCTGGAATTTATGAATCAGGTAATAACCGTCATCGGAACCATTACCATAGTTGCCTACATTATGTACACGCTTTCACAAGATGTGATTGAACGCCTTAACAGCAACAACATTTATCTTACCTCAATTTTTGTGTTAATGGGAATTATACGATATTTGCAAGTAACAATAGTTGATACGAGAAGCGGTAATCCTGCAAAAATTTTGCTAAAAGACAGGTTTATACAGTGTTGCATTATTGGGTGGATTGGAATGTTTATTGTAATTATTTACGGAAGGTTTTAGAATGAATATTGTATTGATAATAACAAGCATTCTGCTTAATTCGGCGGCACAACTTTTTATACGAAAAGGAATGTTGATGGTTGGAAATGTGGGTGCTTACAATGCAGTGCAATCGTTCGTTCCAATGGCGACAAATCCGTTCCTTTGGGCGGCAATGTTCTGCTATGCAATAGGTATTTTCGTCTGGATGGCAGCTCTTTCAAGGGTCGAAGTAAGTTATGCGCTTCCGTTTCAAAGTTTAGGATTTGTTGTCGTGGCGGTAGCGGGATATTTTCTGTTCAATGAAAATGTAAGTTTGTTGCGCACAATAGGAATTTTGGTAGTGTGCATAGGTGTTTATTTAATTTCGAGGAGTTAGAAAGGGGTTGTTATGGCGAAAGAAAAAGCGGAGTTTGACAAATTTGTAGAGGACTACAACGAAACAATTGTGCAAGATTTGGGAAAATTCGGCAAATACAGAGATACTGCGTTTGTTTACAAAGCGAATTATTTGAAAAATCTTTTGAAAATTGCACCCAAAACTATTTTAGATTTCGGTTGCGGTATTGGGTCGCTTATACCGTATTTACATGAAAAATTCAAAGAAACTAAATTGCATGGCTGTGATATTTCTTCCGATTCAATAGAAACAGCAAAAAAAAGTCATCCTTATTGCGATTTTATGGTTGTGGAAAATACAACCGATTTGCAAAAATACGGAAAAATAGATTGTATAATCATAAATACGGTTATGCACCATATTCCGCAAGACGAACACGAAACGTGGTTAAACGGTTTATATAATATTTTGTCGGAAGACGGAATGCTTGTCATATTTGAGCACAATATGAAAAATCCGATAACAAACCAGTTTGTTAAAAGAACTAAAATAGACGAAAACGCTACAATGCTCAGTTCAAAATATTGCAAACGCATATTGTTAAATAGGTTTTACGAAACAAGCGTCAAAGACAAAGATATAGTGCTAAACAAAGATAGTGTTAGCTTAAGATATACATATTTTTCGCCTTTGAGAAATAAATTTGTTGAGTTTATTGAGTGCTTTTTATTTTGGTTGCCATTAGGCGCGCAATATGTGGTTATCGCTCAAAAAACTAAAAATAAAGGAGAGAGCTAAATATGAAACATTACATTTTTGGCGGAAACGGTTTTGTTGGACAATATTTAGCTAACGAATTATTAACGTTAGATAAAAAAGTAGTCGTTTGCGATTTGCAAGAAAAACTTAACAATGCAATAAATGCTTCTTGCGAGTATTGTCAAGTGGACATTCGACGCATTGAAAACATTCAAAAATTGTCCATATCAAAGGAAGATGTCGTTATAAATTTAGCGGCAAACCAATATCACACAAAAGTTCCTCGCAACAGGAAAGAATATTTTTTTAGTGTAAATGCGGTCGGAACAGAAAATATTTTGGAGACAATATACGAAAAAGGTTGTCGGAATTTTTTAATCTTTACTACCGATATGACTTACGGCAAACCGCTTTATTTGCCTGTTAATACTCAACACCCGCAACTTCCATTTGGTCCTTATGGGCAAAGTAAAAAAGCAGCGGAAGAAATCTGCCGAAAATACAGAGAAAAAGGAATGAATATTACAATTATGCGACCGAGAATGATTAATGGTCCCGGGCGTTTAGGCATTCTTGTGAAATTATTCAAACTCATCGATATGGGATTGCCCGTTCCCACAATAGGAAGCGGAAAAAATCATTATCAAATGATTTCCGTATTTGACTGTGTTTCGGCGGCAATTTGCGCTTTAGACAGGAATTTGCCGAACAAGGAATACAATCTCGGCTCCAAAGAATCGCCTAACGTTAAAGATTTGCTAAAATCAGTTATTGGCTCGGCTGGCTCAAAATCAATCGTAATTCCCACACCCGAAAAATTGGTTAAATTTGCGTTAAGCATATTCGACGCTGTCGGATTGACAATTATGTATAAAGAGCAATTTATGATAGCCGACGAAGAATACGTTCTTGATATTTCCGATACCGAAAAAGATTTGAATTGGACGCCAAAGTTCAATGATGCGGATATGATAAAACAGGCATATCACATATATAAAAAGGGTGTGAGTATATGAAAAAAGAAACTATTGCCGCCTTTGATTTTGATGGCACTATTACCCGAAAAGACACTTTGCTTGAATTTATTAAGTTCACAAAAGGACATTTTGGGTTTTACTTCGTTATGTTTCTTTTTTCGCCTTTACTTGTCGCAATGAAGTTAAAATTATTGCCGAATCGGAAAGTAAAACAGACCTTGTTTTCATATCTGTATAAAGGCATTCATATCGAAAAATTTAATGAATGGTGCGCCGAGTTTTGCGCGATTGCAGACAAAATATTATATCCCGAAGCAACCGAAGCCATAATTTCACACAAAAAATGCGGCGATACAATCATAATTATCAGCGCGTCTGTTGAAAACTGGATAAAACCTTGGGCGAACAAAATGGGAATTGACATAGTTTTGGCAACAAAAATAGAAACAGGCAAAAACGGACTACTCTCTGGAAAATTTCTGACAAAAAATTGCTATGGACAAGAAAAAGTAAATCGTTTTTTGGAAAAATTCCCTCAAAGAGGCGATTACAAACTAATTGCTTACGGCGACAGTCGAGGCGATAAAGAGTTGTTAGAATTCGCAGACGATGGATTCTACAAAAAATTTAATCGGAATTGAAGATTTATTGAATGGTTTTTCTTATAAATGAAAGGAAAGAAAAATGAAACGTAAAGAAGTGACCGCAGTCAAACTTTTCGACTTGGAAAATGTAAGTATTGCAGGATTTTGCAATTTCTGCAAAAACAATTTGCCGCTGATTATTGCCGTAACTTTCGCCCTGTTTTTTACTTACGGAGCAAAGTTGTTTTGGTATAATATCGGCATTGACACCGAAGCAGTTTTAGTAAACAGAGAAGGAGTATTCAGGTTTTGTGTCGGAATAGGACGATTTGGCTTAGTTTTTTTGTCAAATATTTGGAATTTCAACGAATTTAATCCTTTTACCGGTTTTTTTGTAGGATTTTGTTTGATATGGTTTTTCGCAATTTCGTGGTCTTATATCATTGCTATTTTCGACGGAAACACAGGTAGAAACAATAAACTAATTCCATTTGCTCTTGTTCTTATGACTATGCCTGTTTGGGCGGAGCAATTTTATTTTGTGTTCCAAGCGGCAGAAAATGCACTTATTGTTGCTTTGTGCCCGTATGTTATTTACTTTTTTTACAAGGGATTTCTTAATAACGAAAAACGCTTAATTGTCAGCGCTTTTGTTTTACTTATCTTTATGACTTCCGTATATCAGGCGATAGTTCCGCTATTTTGCGGCGGAGTATTTGCTTTCTTTTTGCTTTTGCAGGAGCGATCAAACTATGAGCCAAAGGTCTATCGAAATTTGTGCATAAAGTTCTTTGCCGTATTGGTCGCTGCAATGGCGGTTTATTCGCTTATTGACAGAATTGTTATCCCTATCGCTTTCGGCATAGAAAAAGCAGATTACTTCGATAATATGAACCAATGGGGCAGGAAACCTATTACCACGAATATTATGGCTGTTTTAATTTGGACTTATGATGTTTTTGTCGGTCATACTACTGTTTTACAACGGATTGTTCCTCCGTCTGTCATTGCTCCTTTTTTTAGAACAGGCATACAGGGTGCGGAAATTTTTCTATCACCTGAAAATACACCTGTAGCAGTTAGAACTTTCCTCTTATTACCGCTTACTGTGCTTTTTCTTGTAAAAGCTATTGAGGTTATGCGAAAAGCAATTCCAAATGGGCGAAAGTTTTTGTATGTACTTGCAGGCATAGGCGTCCCTTTAAGCATAATATTATTGACAATTATGGGAGGTAATCCTCCCGTAACCAGAGCATTGTATGCTTTACCGTTTGCATATGCATTTATGTTTTTCTATCTTATAAGATCTCACAAAAAACCTTTCGCCGCCATTATTATCAGTTTTGCTTTGATTGCCGCTCTTTATCAAGCACAAACAACTTCTCGGCTATTTTTTTCCGACCACGTGCGCTATAACGACGATGTCCGCCTCGCGAATAAACTCAACGACCTTATTATACAAATTCAGCCGGAAGAAAAAAGTCTCCCAGTCGTTCTAGTCGGCAGATACCAAACCGCATTACGATTTCCACAGAGAAGTTTTTTGCAAGGAGAAACAATGGGACATTCTCTGTTTGAATGGGATTTTTTGTTTAACGGCACAGCGATTCGCGGATTAGGTTTTATGAGTTCTTTGGGCTTCCATTTCAACCGTCCAAGCCAAGAACAGATAGTTCAAGCACGTGAAATAGCGGCGTTTATGCCTGCTTATCCTAAGCAAGGATTTATGAAACGCGCACAGGACTTTATTGTAGTTAAATTGTCGGACGATATTTGGATAGACCCGAAACTATCGGAGTGAGATAAAAAATCAGTTTCACCAAAATTTATAGGAACGACTCATCAGAGTCGTTCCTTTTTGCTGTCGGCAAAACGTATTTTAACATAAAAGTAGCAAAACACAAACGTTTTTTTATATACAATAAGCAAAAATCACCAAGGCAAAATAATGTAATGGCGGGTTTCAAACCCGCCATTACGATTAAAAATCACTTATTTCTCGCCGCTCTCTCTTCCTGATACTTCTTCTTCAAGTCGTCAACAATGTTGTTCGGAACGGGACCGTATTTTGCGAACTCCATTGTGAACTCTGCTTTACCTTGCGTTTGCGAACGAATGTCTGTTGAGTATCCGAACATTGCAGAAAGCGGGACTTCCGCGTCAACTGAGCAATATTTAGTATCGCCTTCTTCGTTTGTTCCCAAGATAACGCCTCTTCTTTGGTTAAGCGAGCCGATGATTGCTCCTTGGAACTCCGTCGGACCTTCAACGGTTACTTTCATAATCGGCTCAAGAACTTGCTTTTTAATTTTGTCGTATGCTTCACGGAACGCGCCGATAGCCGCTGTGCGGAACGCTTGGTCAGACGAGTCAACCGCGTGATACGAACCGTCGTTAATCATCATTTTTACATTTACAACGGGCGCGCCAATCATTGTACCTTCTCTCATCGCCTCTTGGAAACCTTTATCGACAGATGAAATATATTCGGTCGGAATTGCGCCGCCTTTGATATTGTTTTCAAAGAAGTAAATCAAATCTTCGCCGGTTTTGGGATCTTTTTCCGAACCGGGTTCCAAGAAACTCATTGTTCCCGCAACGCGTCCGAACTGACCCGCACCACCTGTTTGCTTTTTGTGCGTGTAGTTGAAATCTACGTTGCCGATAATGGTTTCGCGATAAGCAACTTGCGGCGGGCTTTGAACGAGTTCTACGGAATATTCGCGTTTCATTCTCTCAACGTAAACTTCCAAGTGCAACTCACCCATACCGCGAATAATTGTCTCGCCCGATTCCTCGTCCATATATGTTTGGAAAGTAGGGTCTTCTTTCGTAAAGCGGTTGAGCGCCTTCGACAAATTGTCTTGCGATTTGTTGTCTTTCGGCTTAATCGCTATAGAAATAACCGGCTCCGGAACGTGCATTGAAGCCATAGAAATATCTGTGCCGGGAACGCAGAAAGTATCGCCCGAAGCGCAATCCACGCCGAAAAGCGCAACGATGTCGCCTGTGTGCGCCTTTTCGCAATCTTCCATTTTATCGGCGTGCATTCTTACAAAACGTCCGACTTTCACCTTTTTGCCTGTCCGCATATTTTCTACTTCAGCGCCTTTTTCGAGTTCGCCTTGATAAATACGAACGTAAGTCAATTGACCGAATTTGTCTTGCGTAAGTTTGAAAGCATACATAACAAGCGGCTTTGCAGAGTCTGACGGAACAACGATTTCTTCGCCTGTACTTGCTTTAATACCTTTGTTTACGATGTCGAGCGGCGAGGGCAAATAGTATTCTACCGCGTCAAGAAGTTTTTGAACACCTTTGTTTTTGTATGCCGAACCGCACAAAACGGGCACTAATTTAAGCGACAAAACGCCTTTGCGAATAGCCGCGCGAACTTTGTCTATCGGCAATTCTTTGCCTTCCAAGTGCATTTCCATAAGTTCGTCGTCGAACATACATACTTCTTCGAGCATTTTTTCACGGAATTCTTCTGCTTGTTTGAGCATATCGGCAGGGATTTCGACTTCTTTTACGATTTCGCCGTTGTCGCCTTCGTTAATATAGCCTTTCATTGTAATCAAATCCACTGTGCCTTTGAGTTTGTCTTCGAGCCCGATGGGAAGCGCAATCATAACCGCGTTAAGCCCCAATTTTTCGCGAAGTTGTCCGCAAACTTTAATTGGATTTGCGCCGCTTCTGTCGTTTTTATTAACGAATGCCAAACGTGGAACGCCGTATCTTTTCATTTGTCTGTCAACGGTAATCGACTGCGATTGAACGCCAGCAACCGAGCACAAAACCAAAATTGCGCCGTCCAAAACACGAAGCGAACGCTCTACTTCAACAGTAAAATCCACGTGTCCGGGAGTGTCGATAAGGTTAACGGGATTGCCGTTCCACTGAACGCGAGTCGCCGCCGACTGAATGGTAATTCCGCGCTCTCTTTCCAAGTCCATAGAGTCCATAGTTGCGCCGACGCCGTCTTTACCTTTTACGTCGTGAATAGCGTGAATACGTCCGCCGTAAAACAAAATTCTCTCGGAAAGAGTTGTCTTTCCCGAGTCAATGTGCGCCGAAATACCGATGTTGCGCACTTTTTTCAAATCAATAGCCATAACAAAAACCTCTTTTTACTGAAATTATTACATTTTTTCGGGGGAAAAATACTATCCGCCAACAGGAAAAACCGAATTTTCTCTGTATTTGGCGCAAAATAATTGCAAATCAATATTTATCTGATTTATTTGCTTGCCAAAGGCATATTTTTATATTTGTTAAGAACTGCGATACTTTCGTCGATAAAATCGGTGCTTTCGTATTCCAAAACAAGGTTTTCCACAAAAACGCCCGACTTTTTTATGAAGTCGAAAATATCTATCCAGCCGACAATTCCTCTGCCGATTGCACACCAATCCTCTCTTTTTTGCTGAGGAGAAACGGAATCTATCGCGTGAATTATTATTTTTTGTCGCGCAAATTTTTGAATAAGCAACTCCGACAAAAGAATGGGGTGAAAATTCGTAAATTGCTCAATAAACATTCGCGGAAAATCGAGGACGGGCAACACGGAAATATTTTGGGTGTGAATTCTGTCGAAAAACGCCAGAAACTTTTCTATATTCGCAACCAAACCGTGCCTGCTTTTATCCATATAAAAGTTTTCTACACAAGGAATAATTCCGAATTCGACAAGTTTTTTGCAGTCCAGTACCATTAAATCAACGTCGCAATTTTCGTCAAAGTGGAAAATGCAGTATTTGTCCGCGCCATCAGGGAAAATTGAGACGAGCGCCTCGCAGTGGGTGGTGTCGGCAGAGGCGTTTCCGAGCATTAAGGGCGAATGGCACAACATTTTAATTGATTTTTTCGCGCATAAATCACGAACTTTTTCTATTTGCGATTTATCTTTCTGCAAATTTTCGCTCATATAAAACTGAACTGCCGAAATATTCTTTTCTTCGGCGTAAGAAATCGTCAAAAACGGGTCAAATTTATTTTCCGCAAATATCGATGTGGCAACTGCTATGTTCATAAAACGCCCCTTTTTTTATAGTCAAAAAGCCAACCTGAAAATACAGATTGGCTTTTATTGACTTGTTTTAATTTAACGACTTTTCTTTATCTTCTCAAACAAATTTTGTATAAACGACGACTTGCCGCTTTCTTCATTGCCGATAACTTGCCGCGGTGCGCGTGCTGTCTGCGGATTTGCGTTTCTGTTTTCAAGCAATCTTTGCCTGAAAGCACTTTCCGTTTGTCTTGCACTGCGGGTTTGTTGCGGATATTCGGGAGCCGCCCAGACCGCCCAACCAGACCCCGATACAACTATATTGTTTGTTCTGTTAAATACATGCCCATCAATTACTATTCTGTCGTAGTTGATTACCGAATAACTCATCTGATCCGTCATACCCAAAAAAGACAAAGACAAAATATTATTGTTAATTGTATGCCAAGTACCTTCAAATCTGAAACCTTCATCATTGTCAGTCCAAACATTCGGACTTGTCTCAAAAATCACCACAAATGTACCGTTTTGTCTGAAAATTATTCCCTCTCGGTCGCCAAGAAACCCCTCTTCAACCCACGCTTCGTTATCGAAAAAGTTTACCAATGTGACGTCTCGAGGACCGGGGTCGCTACCACCGCCGCCGCCGCCGATTACTACATTGCTTGTCCTCAGCAAGGTTTCGCCTTGAAAGCTCAAAGTATTATTATTATTTGAAAGATTGAAAGTGCCTGACCCCGAATAATAGCCGCTACCTGTTAAGGTTAAGGTGTTTCCGCTTGTGTGCCACGTGCCGCTTCCGTTTGATTGCCAAGTTCCGCCAAAATCACTTACGGCAGTATATGTACCGTCAGCGCGAAGAATAAATCCGTCGCGGTTGCCAGCAGAATAGGTGTCTATCCACGCTTCGTTGGCGGCAATGTTAACCAACCTGCTGTCTTGGCTACCTCCTCCTCCACCACTACCACCGCCACCGATTACTACATTACTTGTTCTGTTAAATACATCTCCATCAATTACTATTCTGTCGTTGTTGATTACCGAATAACTCATCTGATCCGTAATCTCCATACCCAAAAGAGACAACGACAAAGACAAAACATTGTTGTTAATTGTATGCCAAGTACCTTCAAGTCTAATACCTTCATAACTATCAGTCCAAACATTTGGGCTTATCTCAAAAATCGCCACAAATGTACCGTTTTGTCTGAAAATCATTCCCTCACGGTCGCCAACAAGTCCCCCTCCAATCCACGCTTCGTTGGTCGATGTGTTTATCAATCGGCTGTCTCGATTTCCAATATCACCACCACCACCACTGCCACCGCCTTGAGTCCATTGAGCGTGCATAGTTAAAGTTCTTGTAATAGTAAAACTTGCTCCGCCGCCACCAAAACGGGTGCCGCCTTGCGCTTCGCTAAACCAACCGTCAAACGAATGATTGTTTCTGGTCGGGGTCGGTAAAGTTATTTGCGAGCCCGCCGCACCCGTTATCGGAGAATGCGAAGAGCCGCCCTGCGAATTAAAACTTATTGTATAAGTTGTGCCTCCGCCACCACCGCCGCCGATTACTACATTGCTTGTTCTGTTAAATACATATTCGCCGTCCATTACTATTCTGTTATTGTTGGCTACCGAATAATTTACTTGTCGCGTAATACCCAAAAGAGAAAGAGATAAAGACAAAACATTGTTGTTAATTGTATGCCAAGTACCTTCAAGCCTAATACCTTCATAACTGTCAGTCCAAACATTTGGACCTATCTCATAAATCGACGTAAATGTGCCGTTTTGTCTGAAAATCATTCCATCACGGTCGCCAACAAGTCCCTCTTCAATCCACGCTTCGTTGGTTGCTGTGTTTATCAATCGGCTGTCTCGATTTCCAATATCTCCGCCGCCGCCACCACCGCCGCCGATAAATACACCGCTCATTCTGTTGAATATATTGTCGCTGTGCACTATTCTGTCGTTGTTTATTACTGTATAACTCGCAGACACCGATACACCGAAAGCAGTCGTAGTCAGCATATTGTTGTTAGCCTCCCAAGTACCATTAATACCGACAGCCCAATTATTTGCGCTCGTCTCTTGAATCCACGAAATCGTACCGTCTGCTCTTAAAATAAATCCGCTACGCTCACCGACAGAAGCAGTATTAACCCACGCCTCATTCGCGGCATTAATCAATACGTCCCTGCCACCACCTCCGCCTCCTCCTCCGCCGCCTCCGCCGCTACCACCGCCGCCGAAGCAACCGAATAAAAGAAAGCTCACGACAACCAAAATCGCCGACACGCCAATAGATTTTAATAATTTATCCATAAAAATAACCCTTTCACTTGTTTTTTGTTTATATCACCAATGTGGAGGCGGAGTTTCGTCTTTTGCGTCTTTTAGTGCTGTGTCTCCGCTTGTTTTTTGAAATAATTCGAGCGAGGCGACTTTTTGCTGTAAAACAGCTATTTCTTTATGCTGTTCGTAGATTACGCCGCTTAACTCATCAACGGTTTTTTCGTAGAATGCTATTCTCTCCTCAATTGCAACAATTCTTTCTTTCATAATCAGAACAAACTAGTCTCTCGCAACTACTCTGCCTATTCTTACACCGTTAAACATATCGGCGGTTGTCATAGCGGAAATGCTTGTAATTCTTACCGTCGCACTTCCATCCTCTACCCCTACTACCAAGCCCTCCAAAGTTGCGGGCTCAAAAAAGCGTCTTCTTGAGACAGAACGCCGTGTAGGCTCGCTTACTAAAACTATGTGGTCGCCCATAACAATCCCGTCGCGGGCTCCCTTATTTATAAACATTGCCTCAAACGGTTTTATGGGTGCGCTCGGTCTTAATCTTGCGGCAACTTGAATTTTAAGCGAGTCCGAAAGCGGTCTGTACGTCAGCGACGTGCTTATTGAATAAAAATCGCGGACGGGAGCAAGTATTGCACCGCGAGAAAGTTTTCCCCACACTTGTTCTGTAAAAATCGTCGCTGAATTGCCGTCTGTTTCTCTGACCGTTCCCAATGCGACGGGAACAACAATAACGCCGTTTTTGCAACGAATGTCATATCTCGGCACAAAAAAACCGAGTTCTTCGCCGACTTTCACAAGTTCCTGCGCCTCTCTTTCGCTTATTGTAAGTTTTACATTAGCATTCTGATGTTGCCTTACAAGCGGTCGTCCGTCGTTGATTACCACTTTTCCCAAACTGCGAATTGCGCCGTTTTCACTCCTGAACAGAGAGTTTCTGCGAGCTCTGCCTACGTGTTTGCCTTTGCGGTTAAACTCATAAACAAACGGCTGTTGTATTTGCGCTTCAAGCGATATGTGATAACGGAACATTTCAAACAAAGACAAAAACTCGGCGTTTCTTGAATTAACCCTGTTTTGGCGTTCAAGTTCGTTGCTAATCTGAGGAAGCGTTGCCGCGGTATCGAAAAGCGTAATTTCGGCGGCGGGAACAATTGTCTGCTCTGCAACGGAAGCAGTCGCAATGCCGGGGATAAAAAGCATATTTCCGGGGAAAATCCAGTGCGGGTCGGCTATCCATCGGTTAAATTCCCAAATTCTGCGCCACATAAACGGGTCGCCCAGATGGGTCGTAGCCAAATCCCAAAGATTATCGCCTCTGATAACAGTATAATTAGGCGCATTGTTTTGCCCAAGCGCTAAATTCGCTTCGGGTTGCTGTGTACCGACTTGCGCAAATGCAAATATTCCGAATACAAATATAATAATAAGCGACACTATGTGTTTTCTCATACATTTCCTCAACAAATAACGATTTTTCATAGTAAATATAATACAAGTTCGCCGACAATGTATTATTTTATGTGAAAATAATGTAATTTTATACAAAATTTACGCAAAAAACGGAGGATTGCTTTGACAAATCCAAAATTTACGGCAGTATCAGAGGGTGTTTGTGCCGCAAAAAACTTTTACGCCTGCGGAACTACGGCAGGAATTAAGAAATCGGGAAATTCCGACTTGGGAATTATTTACAGTGATATTGACTGTGTTGCGGCAGGAACTTTTACCACAAACCGCGTTAAAGCCGCTTGCGTTTTGCAAAACTCAGGAATGCTTCCCGCAAAGAACATTCGCGCCGTTATCTGCAACAGCGGAAACGCCAATGCCTGCACTGGACAACGCGGAATTGACGACGCAAAAACGGTCGCAAAAAATGTAGAAACCGCGTTTAATTTGGAAGCCGAAAGCGTCCTGACCGCCTCCACAGGGATTATCGGCGAATTTCTTCCCGTCGAAAAAATTACCGCCGCCATACCCGCGCTTGAAAAAAATTTATCGAGAAACGGCGCGCATTCTTTCGCAACGGCAATTATGACAACCGACACCAAACAAAAGGAGTGCGCGTATGAAATCGAACTTTCGAGCGGAACATTCACCATCGGCGGCTGTTGCAAAGGTGCGGGAATGATTGCTCCGAATATGGCAACTATGCTCGGATTTATCACCACCGATTTGAATTTAGACCAAGACGCACTAAACACTCTCCACAAAAAAACCGTTAACGCCACATTCAATAACGTAACAGTTGACGGCGACACCTCCACAAACGATATGGTTATAGTAATGGCAAACGGCGCAAGCAAAACTTCTGCAAAAACCGACGAAGACAAAAAACTTGTGGAAGAAGCGTTTTTCACGGTTTACAACGAATTGTGCGCAAAAATCGCCGAAGACGGAGAGGGCGCAACCAAGAGAGTGGAAATTCGCGTTTCAAACGGCAAAAACTTTACCGACTGCAAACTCGCGGCAAAATCCGTAGCAAATTCCAACCTTACAAAATGCGCAATGTTCGGAAACGACCCGAATTGGGGCAGAATTTTGTGCGCAACAGGATATTCGGGCGCGGAACTCGACCCCGCAAAAATCGTAGTAAAACTATGCGGCACGCCCGTGTTTGAATACGGCTCCCCCGCAAAATTCAACGCCGCAGAATTAAGCGCAAAAATGAAATCAAAATTAGTGCTGATAGAAATCGACCTCGGCTTTGCAAACGGCTCCTTTGCCGTTGCACACACCTGCGATTTCAGTTATGATTATGTGAAAATCAATGCGGAGTATAGTACTTAAGTTTAGGATTTCGGCAATTTTTCGTTAACAATAACATCCGCAAACGAATTTTTTATAAGTCCCTTTTTTCTCGCCCAATGAAGCGATAATTTGTGTACGTTCCATCGTGCAGATATTTCGTCGTATAATTTCGGATTAACGGGTCAAAATTCGTGAAATATTTCAGGTCTTTCGGCGGAACTTCGCCGCGTTGAAGCGCAAAAAAGTCCATTTGCAGATATTTTTCTTCGATTGGCGCCGTTAAAAAATTCGGGTATTTCTCTTAAATATTTTATCATTTTTTCTCCTTTTAATCCTTCGTTATTGCGGTTGGCTCAATTTTTTTTAAGGCTTCCTTAATCTGCGGATAGTATTCAACAACCGCCTTGAATTGAACATCGTTTCCATCTTGGTGAACGTTGTAGTTTTCTAATGCATTTTCGTTTGCCTCTTGACTAGTATCGACATTTCGTAATTTTATAGAATAACCGTTTTCAATAACAATATGCGGATATTCTTCACCGAAATACTCTTTGTTAATAATCGCCATCGCCCAATACCAAATATCGTCGGCAAAGGGGGCAAGTTTTTTGAATAATTCTTTGTTGTTAATATCTTTGTGAAAACACTTCGGAGGATACAATATGCCGCCGACACCCGTGGGAAATAAATTTTTCAGATTAGTTTGTCCGTTGCAATTATTCCATTGACAATAAGGCAGAAGATTGTTGTTTTTATCTACTTTTATTCCGTGTGCGCGATGACAAATGATTTTTGTAGGATTTTCCTTGTGCTTGTTCAGCAATTTTTCAAGCCAATTTTTCGGATAATAAATATCGTCGTCAGCTGTGATAATATAATCATCCGGAAACATTTCAAGCGCGGGAAGAAGTTTGGTGTATGCTCTTATGTCTTCGCAAAAACGAATTTCGAGACCTTTTTTCGTTAAGGACTTCATTGTTTTGGAAATATTTTCTTTATCTTTATGTCCTACCCATAAAACAACCTTATCAGGTCTTACTCTTTGGTTCAAAAGTGTAATAATTGCGTAAGGTGCTACATCTTTTAATCGTTTTCCGTAAGAAGTCAGAGAAACGATATATCGCGGCGAATCTTTTTTGCTTTCCAATGGCTTAACAAACGGAATTATTACAAATTTCTTAAATTTGCGCCATTGTTCGTGCAGGGCTCTTTTCTTCTTTTTGAAGCGTTTCCATAAAGTCATAGTTTTCTCCTTTATCCGTTAATTTGTTTCCAGAAATTTTTATTGTGAGTAATGAGTTTTTTGAATATTTTCTTTAAGTTTTTCTCCGTGCGCTTTTGTTCATTAGAAAAATGCCATTCTATGTAATTTATTAAATCCTGAAACTTAGGTTTTAACTCTTGTGCGTCATATACAAATTTATTATTATCAAAAAAATCAATCAAATCTTTTGTTGCGCCTAAAATTCCTCTAAATCCTTTTTCGCCCAAAGGTTGAACGTTTGTTCGCAAATATATATGCTTAATTGCTTTTTGCATTTTATTTATATAAACTTGTCTATATACAGGTTTTTTGCCTCTTGTCATAACAATCAATGTTGCTCCGTCTTTCATAAACAAACTGTGATGTTCGAGCGTTCCTGCAATACAAGCGTAAAAGTTAGCGTTAGCAACAAGTTTAATTTGTTCTTCTAACGGCAATTGTTCGGGGTAAAATATTTTATAGCCGTTCTGTTCAAACACACGCTCTATCTTGTTTTCATTCATAAGAGTTAAAAAGGGATGTAGTTTGGAGCGAGAAAAATATACTTTGTCGGGATAATCTCCGTCTTCTTTATAAAATTTCTTTGCAATTGCACGGAATGTATCAATAAATTCTTCACTTATTCTGTATGGACCTTTGCCGTTTCGCGGCATCCACGTCGCAGAAAACGACTGTTTTACCACAACAACGCTTTTAAGTTGAATGTATTCTTTTATTGTAATAACGTTATTTCTATTTACTCCCAAATATCCAAGCAATGTTAAAGTAGGCTCACTTGGCTCTTCGTCAATAAATACTATTTTGTGATTTTTGTAATCGCTATTCAAAAGAATATAAGCAACCGCCATTGTCCCAACCAAAGTATGCCCGAAATGATTTTGAGGTCTGCCGAAATAAATCGCGTCGTCGTCAATATATTTTATCGCGGTTTTGGATAAATTTATGCGAGACGGAGATAAAACGTCTTGTTCCATAATAACCGTTCTGCTTTGACGTATGGGACATCCTTTATCGTCAAGAACGCCCGCCGAAAAAAAACTTGTACGAAAAATCCTTTCGCTTTTACCAAAAGACGGCTGTATTATTCCTTTTTCAATTATCATTGGTTTTAACGCCATTAGTTTTCTCCTTTTTTAACGACGATTTTTCATATCGTTAATCATTCTTTTTATTTTATTCCAAAGTTCAGCAACAATAAGCGCCAAAAAAAACGGGGACTTATTATCGGTTTTAATAATCTTTTGACTAAGAGCAGTATTTATTAAATATTCGGCAATTTTATCTGTCGTTAAATGCTCTTTTGTGAAATTTCTGATTTGCTCGCAATATTCATTCAACAATTCATGGTTGCACACACCTGCTTTATTGGAAATTTCATCAAAAACATTGTTAGTTTTCAGAATAAGTTCTTTGGGAAAAGAGGTCATTATTTCTTTGGGGCAATCCGATAAATCCGGAAACCAAGGAATACAGCCGTTAGCCATTATTTCGTAATGTCGGAAGCAATCCCAGCCTGATTTTTTTGTAGTTTTGCCAAAATAAGATATTGCATAATCATGGTAATAATCACTTTCGTTTTCATAAATATACGTAGAAACATCTCCGGGTATAATATGTGCAAGCATTTTTTCTTTTGGCTTTATCTCGTTTATTATTTTCTCTTTGGGAATAGCGAAAGAAATCGGAAATATGCCTTTGTGATTATCAATCAATTCTCTTTTAAAATGGAGTGTTTTATTGGCAAAAAAACTATGAATATAAGTTTGATCTTTGCCATCGATAGATATTATCCTTTCTTTGGGATAAAAAATAGAAATCAAATCAAAGTGTTTTTGGCAACGCCATATTGCGCCGTAAACAACAAGGTCAAAAAAACGCTGTTTAACTTTTTTTCGAACTTCACGTGTTGTGATGACGTTTCTTAATTTTGAGTCAAGCAATCCTGTTGTCGAAAACCCTTTTCCGTGCATTCTTTTCAGTTTTTGTTTTTGTTCTTCGGACATATCGTTGAACATAAACCAGTTATTAGAAATTTCATAAACGTCTCTTCCGTACAATGTTTTTAGCCCGTGAAACACGACATCACTTTGATAATCGACTTTTCTGTCGATGTTGATAAAAAGAATTTTCATTTTTCCTCCAATATTATTTTCCCATTAGCAATAACATCAAAAAAAGAGCTTACAGGAACTTGCTTAAATTTGTCAAATCTGTAAGTCAATTTATGGATATTGCTTTTTGCTTTAATTTCGTCAAAAACTTTTTGGTCAAAAATTTCAAGCGCTTTCATTTGCAATCTGTGGCAATCCGTATCGCCGATAATTTCGCAGTTTAAGTCTTTCCACTCGGAATTCTCCATCATTCGGTTAAATAAAATTTGAAAAAAGAAATAATGTCCCATTTTTTTCTCTTTTTTCCAGTATTCAAGCAAAATACTAAGCAGGTCGACGACAATTTTATTATTTGGTTTTGCAATCATAAAAGAATTCAGCATTCCTGCTTGAAATGTCGGTTTCCAAGAGAAATACAAAGGGTCGGCTTTAATAAAAACATCTGCGTCCGGCGGCGGTATCTTAGAGCGCTGAAACGCAAAAAAATCTTCATTCAACATTTTTTCGTCTATTGGCTTTGTCAAATAAATTGTTGCATCGAGCCAAACGCCGCCGTAAGCTGAGAGCAAATATAAACGCACAAGATTTGCCAATTTTGCAAAACTAAATCCGTTTTTTCCGAATTTTTCAAAGACAAAAGCGGGCAATTCAACATAATCCCACACAATTTTGTCGGTCAGCAAAATTATTTCGTAATCGTCGCAGTGTTTTTTCACGGAATTAAGACATTCGACAACCATTTTCGACGTATTTTCATTTACTCCCTGATGCCAATATTGCCAAAAAATCTTTTTTCCGACTAATTCGGGCTTTTTGGGAACAGCGGTAAATTTTTCTATTTTCCCGTCTAAAAAATCCGCGATATAATTGTCTAATTTTTTCGCAACTCTATTTTGTTTCGGAACGCTTGTTATCGCTCTTATTTTTTTAAGAGTTATACTTATTTTAGAAACTATTTTATATCTGACTTTCAACATTTTCTCTCCGATTTTAAGCAAAATGTTTTTTAATGTAATACAAATATCTATTTGGGCGCTTGATTTTATTTACTCGCATAAAATTTTTGAAAATACTTCGCGCTTTTTGTCTGTTTTCGCTTCTTTGTTTTTCTCGAACAGGGTCATACTTTTTGTTCAATATTGACGAATCCCGATTTTTGTAAAAATAAACGGCATTTGGACAAAGAACAACTTTGTTTGCATAATAAATCATAGGAATCATAACGGGTTTATCTTCCATCGGAACTAAATCGGGAAAAGAAAATTTTTGCTCGTTCCAAAAACTCCTTTTGATTAAATACCGCCAAGCCCAACCCTGAATCGCAACCTCTGTTTTTCCGATTTTATCGTTAGTTTCCGACAAAACTTCGCTTTTTTGAAACCAAATGCTTCTTTTCGGCTTTTTCTCATAAAAGACAGAGCACGCTACGACATCGGCATTTGTTTCTTCCGCAGCAATTATCATTGTTTCATAAAAATCAGGGCTAAGCAAATCATCGGAATCCATAAAATGAATATATTCGCCTGTTGCATTTTCAACACCCGAATTTCTTGCGGCGGGCAAACCGCTGTTTTTTGAATGCTCCACCAATTTTACACGGCTGTCAATCCGGGCGATTTCGTTGGCGATTTTAGCGGAATTATCAGTCGGACAATCCAAAACGCAAACGATTTCCAAATTTTCATATGTTTGAAAACGAATAGAATTTAATGTCGCCTTCAAATATTTCTCCGCGTTGTAAATCGGAATAATTACGCTGATTTTCATTTTTTCCCTCCGTTGGTAATTTTCCAATAACCCACTTTCCGACTTCCGATGCGTTCGATTAAACCCATATTTTTAAGTTTAGCGATATTTTCTTTCACTTTGCTTTCAACAATTTTTACCATTGCTGATAATTCTGTTATTGTAATCGCAGAATTATCAGCAATACATTTTAGTATCATCTGTTGGTTGGCAGATATTTTATTGTCCCCTTTATTGTCCCCTTTATTGTCCCCTTTATTCTGACCTTTTTTATTCACAATAACATCTGCCAATGAGCCGATGGGAATCTTCTTTCTTGTCCAGTAAAGTGTCAATTTATGCACGTTGCATCGAGCCGTTATTTCGTCGTATAACACTTGGTTGAAGCGGTCAAATCCCGCTATCAAAAATCTATGAAAATCGGCGTAGCAGACAATTTCGCAATTCTGTTTTTTCCATTCGTCGTGTTGCATCATTTGATTAAAGCAAATTTGAAAAAAGAAATAATGCCCTGTTTGCTCCTCTTTTTTCCAGTATTCAAGCAATATGGAAAGAAGGTCGTTTATAATTTTATTATTCGGCTTTGCAATCATATAGGAATTTTGCATTCTCACAAAAGATTTTTCAGACCAAGAAAGACCTATCGGGTCAAAATTTGTAAAATATTTCAGGTCGCTCGGAGGTGTTTCGCCGCGCTGAAGCGCGAAAAAGTCTTTTTGCAAGTATTTTTCTTCGATGGACGCAGTCAAATAAATTGTCGCGTCAAGCCAAACACCGCCGTAAGCAGAGAGCAAGTACAAGCGCACAAGATTTGCAAGTTTTTCGAGTTTGTAGCCGCCCGCGCCTAATCTTTTGAAAACAAATTCGGGTAATTCGAGAAATTCATTCATATTTTCGCTTGACAATACAATTACTTCGTAGTCGCTCATTTGTTTTTTAACGGAATCAAAGCAAGTGCGGACAAGTTTCGGCGTGTTTTCATCAATTCCCTGATACCAAAATTGCCAGATAATTTTTTTGCCGACGAGTTCGGGCTTTTTAGGAACAGCAGAAAATCGCTCTATTTTCCCGCTTAAAAAATTCGCAACGTAACTATCCAGTTTTTTGGCTATTGCAACTTGCACCGGAAGGTCTTTTTTGGCTTGTCGCGCTTTCTTCCACTGTTTATATATTTTTGAAACATTTATTAAAAGTCCCATTTTTTTCCTTTCTTACGCGCACAAAAATACTATATTGGCAAGCAGAAAATTTGAAAATATTAAATAAAGCAGTAATAACACATCATTTCTTCTTTGCCTAATATTATTTTATAAACAAAAAAAACAAGGGTGGTTAATTTTTATGAAAAATGTCGTAAGAAAAATAGGTGTTTTGTTTCGTGACGGAGTGAGCAAAAACTTAAAAGATTTGGAAAAATACAAACAAATAAAAAGCGATATAATTTGTTTGAATCAAAAAATAAATAATGCCAGAAATTATCTGCTTAGATTAAACCCAAATGAACAAAATGCTGAAACGACAGAAATAATTAAATTTGTTGAAAACAACAATTTGTACATGATGTATGCGCATGACTTCATAAAAGAATATAATCCGATAAACATAAATGTCCTTACAGATGAAGAGTGTAATATGAATTATGTTGTACACAACAATAAACGGTTGTATTTCCCACAAGCGTTTGATACGGAAAATTGCCGCAATTATTATTGCTCTCTGTGTGTAGAACAAGATCACAGGTCTCCGCACAGATATGATACTCCGGAATATTCACCCAAGATTGGCGATGTAATTGCCGACATTGGCGCGGCAGAGGGGGTTTGGGCTTTAGCACACGTAGAAACAGCCGGGAAAATATATTTGTTTGAATGCGAACAGGAATGGATAACCGCATTACAAAAAACATTTGAACCTTGGAAAGATAAGGTTGAGATTGTTAATAAATTTATTTCTGATACAACTAATGAGAAATGTATAACTTTTGACGATTTCATAAAAGACAAAGAAATCAATGTTATTAAAGCGGACATCGAAGGCGCAGAACAGGCAATGTTGCGCGGTTGTGCGCAAACGCTTTCACGGCGGGAAAAAGACGATTTGAAATTACTGTTATGCACATACCACAAAAGCGATGATGCGGAAAACATAAAATCAATTTTGGAAGAAAGCGGTTTTGCAACCGAATTTTCAAAAGGTTACTTGGTTGTGTACTGGGACGATAAAGAACCGTATTTACGAAAAGGAGTAATACGGGCGCAAAAAAAAAACAAATGGAGGTGAGTAATGATTAGAAAAATTAGAAGTTTTTTCAAGAAAAAAATATGTCCGCCGCGTAATATTCCGGTAGAATTAGAGAGCGAGTTTACTATGAACGGAAGAATTCCGGTTATTGATTATTATTTTGACGGTACAGTAAGTAATCCTGTAAAAATTACTCAACAAGCATATAAAGACGTATTTTCGCAGTTAGATGGTAAGCTGTTCAAATATTATGGCGATGACGTTTGGGCGTTCTATGATGCTTTTACGGATTATTCGCTTGAAAACAAAACGGTTTTAATTTTTGGTTTAACCGACCCTAATTGTGAAGCAATGGCAATATGGAAAAATGCAAAAAAAGTTTATGTGGTAGATTACAACAAACCAATCTGCGAACACGAAAAAATAGAAGTACTTACGCATAATGAACTTATAAAAACGGGGCTGAAATTTGATATAGGTATTTCGTTCTCTTCCTTTGAACACGACGGGCTCGGAAGATACGGCGATCCCATTTCGCCAAACGGTGATTTGAAAGCCATGCAATACACAAAATCATTGATTAAAGAAGATGGTTTGCTGTTTTTAGGCGTTCCAAATGGCAAAGATTGTCTGACTTGGAACGCGCATCGCATATATGGTGCGCTGAGATTTCCGATTTTGATTAAGGGTTATCTTTGCTTAGACGTTTATCATATAAAAAGCGCGGAAATATTTGACGGTGAATTGGGAACTTACGTACAACCGCTTGTTGTTTTGAAAAATGTTTCGGAAATCAAAGAACAAGATTTTACATCTCGTATAAATCACGCAAAAGAGTTGCAGAAACAAGAAAAAACCGGCACTCGTGACGGAGTGTTGCTGGAAATAGTTCTACAAATGCAAATAGCGGAAGAACAAAAGGGAAGTTTTTTTAATGAGTAACAGTAATAAACCTACGGTTATTTGTGTTTATGAGGGGCAAAAATACGGGCTCACAGACATTATAAGAGGGCTTGTCAGCATTTATAAGTTGTGCAAAAATCTTGAATTGCAGTTCAAAATAAACATTGTTGAGCCGATTAACTTGTCGGATTTTCTTTTGCCGAACAAATATAATTGGAAAATCTCGCAAGAAGAGATTGCTGTTGCAGAGCAAGAAAACAACAAAATAGACCTTACAGGTTATGATTCGGCGCAAGACGCGCTTCACAAAATTAAAGCAAAATGCGAAAATCACAACTACTTATTTGTCGTAAGCAATTCGGAATTCGCACAAAAAGAAGAATACGGCGAATTGTTTGAAGAATTATTTCGACCAACAGAAGAGTTGCGCAACGCTATTGATTTACATCTAAAGCGGATTGGCAACAATTTTGTTTCGGCAACTTTTAGATTTCAGCAATTATTAGGCGATTTTACAGATGATGGCGGAAATGACCCAATAGTGCTGACTTCGCCGAAAAGAGAGGTGTTTTTAAAACAATGCCTTAAACATTTAGACGAAATTCACAAAGAGAATTTAGAAAAAAAGGTATTTGTTGCTTCCGACAGCATTTCATTTCTTACTACTGTGCAAAAGTTAGATTATGTTTATGTTGTTCCCGGAGAAATTGCGCATGCGGGTAACGATTCACTGAAAAATATCGAAAAAAATGTTTGGACAAAATATTTTTTAGATTATTTTCTTCTGAAACATTCTCTACGAATTTATCAAATAATTGACGGTCTTATGTATAGAAGTGCAATTCCAAGAATCGCGGCTATGCACGGCAAGGTTGATTTCATTGTAAGAAACCATAATGAAATTGTTTTTAATAAAATTGTTCAACAACTTGGTCGAAGTTTTTCAGGCAATATAGCAAAAGAAATAAGAGAAAAGGAATCGTTGATACAACAAGCGTTGTCGCAACTTCGGCATCCTTATTACTTAAAAAATAGCGGTTTAGATGTTTATGAAAAACTGCAAGACGACAAATCGCGAATGATTTTCATAAAATTATTTTACCTTAACTATGTATCTAACAGCAATAAACATTTGCGTTTTTGCAGTAAATTTCAAAAATTTATTCGCAAATTATTTCCCTGTAAAACAAATTTTTTAAGTTTTACTTCTATAGTGGAAGCAAAAGAAACTATTCGCCGTTGTAAACCGGATTTAACCATTAACATTTATAGTAAGCAGGATATAGTAGAATTGCCGGCTTGCTTTTTACAGTTTGTGCCGGAATACAAGTTTTATATTCACGGTTATAATTTTTTCACAGGGAAAGGTGTATTGTGCGCCATAATTGACAAAAACTGCAAATAGTTTCCCTACTTCTTTGAGAAAAATATTATTTTATCTTACAAATATTCTCTGAAAGACTGAGGAAACGTGATTAACTTCAACGAAGCGCCTTTTTTAGGCAACGAGTTTGATTGCATAAAAGAAGCAATAGATTCAAAGCATATAAGCGGCGACGGTAAATACACCAAGCTCTGTAATAGCATTTTAGAAAAACAAACCGGTGCAAAGAAAGCGCTTTTAACAAGTTCTTGTACCGCTGCGCTGGAAATGAGCGCTTTAATGCTAAACTTAGAGCCCGGCGACGAAGTAATTTGTCCCAGTTTTACATTTGTCACAACTGCAAGCGCTTTTGCTTTGCGAGGAGCAAAAATCGTTTTTGCGGATATAAAAAATGATACATTGAATTTAGACGAAAGCTTACTGGAGCAAGCAATAACTTCCAAGACCAAAGCAATTATACCCGTGCATTACGCCGGTGTTTCGTGTGAAATGGATAAAATTTTAGAGATTGCAAAAAAATATAATCTTGCAGTAATAGAAGACGCAGCACAAGCAGTCGGCAGTTTTTACAAAGATAAACCTTGTGGTTCTATCGGAGATTTAGGGTGTTTTTCATTTCATGAAACAAAAAACATCTCTTGCGGAGAGGGCGGGGCATTACTTGTAAATAATGAAAACTTTATTGAACTTGCAGAAATAATAAGAGAAAAAGGCACCAATCGCAGTAAGTTTTTCAGAGGACAAGTGGATAAATACACTTGGGTGGAACTGGGAAGTTCTTATTTACCGAGCGATATGCTTGCGGCATATTTGTATCCGCAGCTTTCGAAATGTGAACAAATCAACGGCAAGCGAATTGAGCTTTGGAATAATTATCATAAAAATTTTGAAGAATTTGAGAAAAAAGGTGTAATAAATAGACCTTTTATTCCCGCGAATTGCAAACATAATGCGCATATGTATTATTTGCGGTTTAACGATATGGATACCAGAACAAAATTTATAAATTTTATGAAGCAAAGCGGTATTATGTGTGTATTTCATTATGTTCCGTTGCATTCAAGCCCTGCCGGACAAAAATACGGACGCGTTGCCGGTAAAATGGAAACCACAAACAATGTCGGCGAGACATTAGTCAGATTGCCTCTTTTTTATGGAATGGACTTTGAAACACAGAACAAAGTCATAGAAAAAGCAAATCAGTTTTTTAGAGGATTATAAATGGTTTCTTTACGAAAAATTACAGAAAGCGACACTCCGCTTATATTAAAGTGGAGAAATTCGGATTTTGTTATGAACAACTTTGTCATAAGAGAGCAATTTACCGAACAAGGTCATAAATATTGGCTTGAAAATGTTATTGCCAAAGGAAAAGCGGTTCAATATATAATACTGTGTGATAATATACCCATAGGTTCTGTTTACATAAGGGATATTGACAACACTCATAAAAAAGGAGAATTTGGAATTTTCATAGGAGAACAGGATTTTGTCGGGAAAGGGTTAAGTTATTTAGCAACAATAGAAATATTGAGAATAGCCTTTGAAGAATTAAACTTACACAGGATATATTTACGAGTATTTCCGGACAATATTCCAGCAATAAAAACTTATGAAAAAGCGGGATTTGTAAAAGAGGGTATTTTGAGAGATACGGTTTTTGTTGATGGGAAGTTCAGAGATATGCTTTTGATGGCAGTGGTAAATTCTAAAAAAAAAGTTAGAGGCTCGTAATATGGGTTTGAAAACTAAAATGAGGAAAACTTGGGGAAGAAAATTTTCTAAGTTTTATGCCCTTAAAGAAGAGTTTGTTGCAATAAATCCCATATTTGACACTCGTTATCTGGATAAAAAAATTGGCGACTATGCTTTATCTATTGTTCCGCGCCCCGCATCCGATACCGCTATAAACAAAAACAATGTAGCCTTTCTTGCATCTACGCTTGGTCGTACGGGAGGGCATACGGAGTTGTTGAAAAATTTTGCACAGGCATTGCCGAAAAAATATAAAAGCAATTTGTTTTTAACCAAAAAGACCGACACTGAAAAAAATGCTTCTTTAAAAGTGGCGGAAATTAAAAAATACTCTAAAATAAGCGGCGTCGATTTTGATTGGATGAATGAAAAAGGGTTGTTGAAAAAATTGATGAAAAAATTGATGAAGTTTTCTCCGAGCGTGTTGATAACATTTATTCACATGGACGACTCTTTTGCCGTTGGTTTGCTTGCCTTGCTGAATAAATATACTAAAATTAAAATTATTTTTTGCAATATAGGCTCGCAACATTCAAGTTTAGGGATGAGTTTTGCCCACTTAATTTGGGAAGGTATGCCTGCGACTGCCTATTTAACTCAAAAATACAGAGGATTTAAGAACACAAAAGTTTTAGGCTTATGTTATTTAACAAAAGACAATTTGCCGACTTTTAGCGAGCAAGAAATCGCAACGGTAAGACGAAATATGGGTATTCCCGAAAATGCAATTTGTACTATGACCGGTTGTTTGGCTTATAAGCTTTTCGAAAATGATACTTCTCCGTATTTGGAAATGATAAAAAAATTACTGGAAAAAAACGAAAATCTATGGCATGTACTAATTACCAGATTTGACAAAAAACAAAAAGAAATCTTTGATAAAAAAAATATGCCCAAGAGGTTTATACTTATGGATTTCAAAGATAACTTTAAGTTATATTTTAAGTGCGCCGACGTTTTTATAGATAGTATTCCGCATTCGAGCGCGCTTACTATGGTGGATTTAATGAGCTTACGAGTACCGATTGTGGCATTCAAAAACACCGATAATTTAGCATTTACATTTCACGAATATTTGCCCAAAAACTATGATTATCTTTTTGAAAATATTTCAGATATGCAAGCAGGAATCGAAAAGTTATATCAAAGTAAAGACGAGCAAGAACGAATCAAAAACATAAACTTTGAGCATTTTTTGGAAAAATTTGAAGGACATAACGTTGTTGAAAACGTATTAAATGCAAATACTTTTGATTTGGAAATAGACGACAAACAGTATGAGAACTTTAAGGAAATTAAATTAAAAAGTTGGCCTTTGTAAAAGGAGAAAACAATGAATAAAAAACTTCGCGCTTTAGGTGTTGTTCTTCCGCAATTTCACCCGATTCCCGAAAATGACGAATGGTGGGGTAAAGGTTTTACCGAATGGACAAATGTTGCAAAAGCAACTCCGCGCTTTAAGGGACATTATCAGCCGCATATTCCCGCTGATTTGGGATTTTACGATTTACGCTTGGAAGAAGCAAGAATTGCGCAAGCCGAATTGGCAAAAAAACACGATATTTACGGTTTTTGTTATTATCACTATTGGTTTCACGGCAAACAACTGTTGGAAAGACCGGTAAACGAGATTGTGGCAAGCGGCAAACCCGATTTTCCTTTTTGTTTGTGCTGGGCAAACGAATCTTGGGGCAGAAATTGGGGCGGAAATGAAAAATGCATTATTCAAGAGCAAAAATATAGCGACGAAGACCACCTAAATCACATCAATTATTTACTTAAAATGTTTAAGGATAAGCGCTATATAAAAGTTAACGGCAAACCTCTTTTTATTATATATAGGCAAAAAAACATTCCCAATGTCGAAGATATGATAAACAAGTGGAATGCAGAGGCAAAAAAAGCGGGTTTTGAAAACGGGCTTTATGTTTTATCGGCAACAGCATTTGGAGCCGATGGGTCTAAAGAGCCGCTTCCGACAGGATTTGACGCTTCTTGGAATTTTTTGCCGTTCATTTTTGCAAAGAAAAACGACTTCTTCAGAATAGCAAGAAAAATAAGAAGTTTTTTTAGTTCTAAAGATAAAGTAAATCCGTATAGCGGTGTAGTCGATACTGCTTTGAAAGAGTATAAACCCGTAAAAGAATGGAAAGAATATCCGACAGTGTATCCCGGTTGGGATAATTCTCCGCGAAGAAAGAAAAAAGCGTTGGTTTTACACAATTCTACTCCCGAACTTTATGAGAAATGGCTTGCCGACACTTGTGAAAAATTTGAGCCGTACAGCGAAGAAGAAAATTTTATATTTTTGAACGCTATGAACGAATGGGCGGAAGGTAATCATTTAGAGCCGGATTTGAAGTGGGGATTGAAATATCTGGAAGCAACAAAGAGTGTTTTAGAAAAATATAAATAGACTTACATTTACAAGTTTTCGTTGCACAGCATTGAGAAATAAGTATCGGAATAATCAGCCGAACAAGCGATTTCATTCCTTTTTATTTTATACCGCGTCTTTTGAAAAAAAGACGCTCCTTTGATTTGCGCCCACTCGTTTTCGTCAAATTTCCTTATCAAATTATCTCCGACAAGTTGATGCGTTTGGTCTTCGGATATATGCGGCATTTTTTCAAATAAATTCTTTGCGGTCGGATTGTTAAGAACTAACGCCTTAAACATTAACTGGTGCTGAAAATAGTCAAGAGTTTTCGTTTCTTTCTTCCAAAATTCGACACACATTTCATACCACGCTTCACATAAAAAATTGCCCTTTTTGCTTCGTATAAAACAATTTTGCATAAAAGAATACGGAAAATGCGTCAGATTTCCGGTCAAAAAAACGAAAAAATCTTCGTCCGCGATATATTGCGGCACAAAATTCGTCATATAAGCAGTTGCATCAAGCCAAATTCCGCCGTGGTTTTTCAGTAAATTCAGGCGCAACAAATCCGAAAAATGCGCATAATCTATATGTCCTTTTTTAAGTTTATCCAAAATATATCCGGGCAAATCCGAATAATTTTCTATTGTAGAATTATTCAGTATCTTATGCTCAAAATTACCCTTGAACTTTTTGACGGTTTCAAGCGACGACTTTACTATTTCGGGAGTTTTTTTTCCTGTCGGATTATCCCAAAACTGCCAAATTATTTCGGGGCTTTTTTCAACGGCAATTGCTTTTTGAGGCAGGTTTTCTATCGTTTTCAAGTGTTTCCGAGCAAAATAATTTACAAGCATTTCCCCTTTCAATGAATAGCATTCATTTTTGCTTTTGCCTGTTAAGCGCAAAAACAATACGGCTGTTTTTGTATAAAATTTGGTAATATTTTGCGAAACACTCATAAAAAACCCTAAACAGCAAACTGCACTCTGTGTTCTTTACTTCTGCGTTTTGGCGAATCAATCAAACCGTGAGGCGTACAATATCTAAGTATGCTTTCACAGAGCTTAACAATACCGTTTCTGTAATTAATGTTCGGGCTTATAAAATACAGCGGCTCGTATTGAACTCGCAGTTTATGATGCAATACATATACGCTAAGTAGCCTTTCGGCAAAAAATGCAAGGTATCTTTTCTCGTATCCGGTATGGGCAAAAAGTTCGGGGCGTTTTTCCGCTTCAAACAATATCCGAAACAGCCACGAAAAATAATCGTCAAACAGTTCGTATCTTGAAATAAAGATACAGTATAGCGATATTCCGTTGTTGTTTTCAAAAACAGCCCGAAATGCTTCGTCATATTCCGGACAAATTTCGTGCATAAATTCTTTGATGCATTGATAAACCGACCCGGGTGGTAAGTGTTGAGATTTTACATCACAGCTGAAGAAAGCCGGTTTGGGCAGAATAATATCCGCCGAAGAAAGTTTGTCAATGAATCGTTCTCCGTATCCGTTCATATTTGGTATTTTGGGTACGCGAAACACCGAGAACTCACTGGAAGGGTGCTCCAAGTCAAAGAAACGTCTGTAATGCGACAGTCCTATGTACTCCAAGTCAGGATAAAGTTTTTTGATGTTTTTCCACACCCAGTACCATACTGTAAATTCGCCAAACACTGCGTTTTTTTCACTGATATTGCATTCGGTATCGTCGCCTTGCATTTTCAGGTCGTATTTTGAAACCGCTTTTCCTGCTTGAATCGGCAAAAAAATGTCATTTTTAGGCAATTCCCAAGGTTGGTAGTAGCAAATCGGAATTTTTATTTTGCAATCATCTGTCAAAACACACCTCCATATTGATTATTGACGTCATTACGAATAATACCCTAAATCAAATAAATGTTTATATTCAAAATCACCTTCTTTCATAAGAAATACTCCGGTTGTGCCGGAAGTAACTCCGCCGACAAAACATTCACATTTCGATAAATTATAAATCGAACTTAGGTATGTTAATTCTAAATCATACTTACCGCTGTCTAAGTTAACATTAGCCAAAAATTCATTTTCATTAAGATTTAATCGGCGCGAATCAACTCTTTTTTGCTTGTTTGTTAATAGTTTGTCTGCAAATTTTTCTGAGAAAATTGTATAAATATAGTCGTCTTCCGTAGCCAAATAAACATAATCACAGTTGCACTCTCGCATTACTTTTTCGGACGTTTCCAAAATCAAATTCGGCTCGGGCTGAACTCTGTGACTCTTTGGCTTCTTCAAATAGTAATCTGTCCCTCTTGCCAGTACTCCCAAAACCCGACCATTGTTCTTAAATATTCTTTCATATTCCGAATCAAGATAATTCTTGGCTGTTTCACTAAATTTAATATATCGTTTGAAATCATTTTTATATTCTTGGAACAATGCAAAATCTTTATCGATACTGTAAATATCAAAAAAACTATACTTGCTTATACAGGAAAACGGGCGCTTCTTTTTTTTTTCATTGAGAGACAATATGTTTTTACTGTTTGAGATTTGTTTCAAATCAAAGCCAAAAGGTTGTTCAAAAAAATATTCCCAACCATTTTCTTTGCTTATTTTTGATGTATCCCAAAATTGACCTTTATCGCTTCGCATATCCACAACAAGATTAATATTGTGCTTTACGCAATAACGGAGAATCAGTAAAACCGTATTTACTATTGAAAACAAGCCTCCGCTGTTGCCGTGTATCGGAAAGACCAAGAATTTCTTGTCTTGATTTTCTACTCCGTAACTTTTGCAATAAAATTTTGGCAACGCCCGAATATCCGACATAAAATACTTTAACAGTCTGCTAAAACGTTTTAAGACAAACGTATAATTTTGTGTAGGCTTCATATCCCCATCTCCTTAAACCTCTCCGGAATTTTTACAATCCATCTCATACCGAGCATACTCGGTTTATTCCAAGCATAAATCGGGCGAAAAACCGTCTGAATTAAACGCGCAAGTCCGAAATTTTTATCGCCGTCCGTCGCTTTTTTGTTTGAAATAGTATCAATAACGCGAAATCTCGCTCGCTTGTAATGCTTTTGTTCGCCTCGTGCAATAATATCCTGCGAATTAAATTTTTCCATAAGCGCGTCATAGTCAATATTGCCGAAATGAAGAAGATACAAATTTTTGTCTATACGAAAATTATGCCCATTTACACGATGAAACCCCCGCCCCCAACGAACAGGTTTTGCAATAATGCTTGTCTTTGTAAAACGGGAATTTATCAGCGCAAAATTTCGTTGCTCCAAAACAGGTTTTGACTTGTCGAGAGGTAATTCTTTGGTTAAATGTTGCCCGACATCAATTCCGAGAGCGGAAACGCTTGTTTTTATTTTAATTTGCGACAAATATTCCGCCAAAGAAAGGTGCAAATTCGGCTCTACTATCAGAAATTCGTCGGCGTCGCAACCGATTACCAATTCGTAGCCGACAGAAAACAACTCGGTAGCTCTGTCCGACAAAAAATCAAGGCGGCGTTTTTCGGCGTCCACCACCTTTATCCCTTGCTTTTCCACGATTTTCACATTTGTTTTTCCCGCGCCGCTCGGAGCAACTTGGTCAATACCGTCCAAATATATATATAAGTTTTCTTCGCCGAAAATTTTGCCGTAATAAGCAACCCAACGGTTCAAAAAGAACTCATCGTTTCTTGCCATTGTTATTACGCAAATTTTTTTCATAGATACTAAAACCTCATATTTTGACTTTATTTTTGCTCCTTATGCCAAAAAATACTAAATGCCGCCGAATGCAAGTGATAATTTCATTTTTTTGAAACTGAAAATAAAATGTTCTTGGCTAAACACAATCGGAATTCGCCCCTTAAATCACAAAAACATAGCCATATACAGCGGATAATAAATAACGCCGTTGTCGCCCACCTCCGTATTGTATTTGCTCAGGACAATACGCTTGTTAAGTTTTCCCTGTATTTCGCCGACAATCAAAAATTCTCTGTAATTTTTTTAAACCCGTTCGTGCAAAAAATCGTCAAGCGGGTAGGTGTTTTCGTATGCCTCTCTCAATTTGTCAATAACGTCCGACGTTATATTTTTTGCCCACATTCGAGTAATTTATCCGTCATTTTTCTTTTTAGCATAAGAACCTCCTGTTTTAAGGAGAAAATACTATATCACCACAGCTTTTCGCAAGGGCAAAAAAACAAAAAACACAACTTTTCGCAATTGAAAATACGCCAAAACCTCAACTTTTCGCAATGCAAAACAGTGTGTTTTTCAACTTTTAGCAACGTTCTATTCTCACAAATTCGTTCCGTAGCCGTGCATTTTACGCATTCTTATGTTTTTAGGAGTAACTTCGACCATTTCTTCATCGCTAATCCAGTCTATGCAGTCTTCCAATCCCATAACTCTGTGCGGAGTTAATGCAACGGCGTCGTCGCTGCCAGAAGCGCGGTGATTGGTGAGTTTTTTGCCTTTTGCGGGATTTACTACAATATCGTTCTCACGGCAATGTTCGCCGATTATCATTCCCGCATAGCATTCTACTCCCGGTCCTATGAACAAGGTGCCGCGTTCTTGCAGGTTGTCGAGCGGGTATGCAAGAGATGTACAGTTTTCTTTTACAATCATTGCGCCTTTATGACGGTTTTTTATTTCGCCTGCAAAAGGCAGATAAGCGTGGAAAATGTAGTTCATAATTCCCATTCCGCGAGTGTCGGTCATAAATTCGCCGCGATAACCCAAAAGTCCGCGCGTGGGAATATGGTATATAAGACGCGTCATTCCGCCGTCGGTTGGCTCCATAGAAACCATTTGCCCTTTGCGCTCGCCCAACCTGCTGATTACCGCGCCTTGGTATTGCGGGTCAACGTCGATTGTAAGCTCTTCCCACGGCTCAAGCTTTCCGCCTTTTTCGCCTTCTTTGTAGATTACCTGCGGACGTGTCACTTGCAATTCGTATTTTTCGCGGCGCATTGTTTCTATCAAAATCGAAAGGTGTAATTCGCCTCTTCCCGAAACCTTAAAACCAACGCGATCGGTTAATTCTTCTACTTTAAGCGCAACGTCGGACAATGTTTCTTTTGCGAGACGGTCGCCGATGTGGCGCGATGTTACAAATTCGCCTTCTTTTCCCGCAAAACCCGAGTCATTAGGAACAAAATTCATAGAAATTGTCGGCGGGTCTATCTCAACTGGAGGAAGCGGGCGCGGATTTTGTGGGCAGGTGTAAGTAACGCCGACAGTAATGTCTTCGAGCCCTGCAACGGCAACAATTTCTCCGCAAATCGCCTCTGTTGTCGGCACTTTTTCGTTCTTTTCAAAACGGTAAATTTTTGAAATTCTCGCGGGTTTTGAGTTTCCGTCGCGGTCGATAACCACGATTGGCGCGTTAATGTTCATTTTGCCCGATGTGATTTTTCCGATACCCAAGCGTCCCAAAAACGGCGAATAGTCGAGCGAGCTTACAAGCATTTGAAGCGGTTCTGTAATTGACCCTTTCGGCATCGGAATTTTTTCGATAATCATATCCAAAAGCGGCTTCATATCGGTGCCTTCTTTTTTGTAATCGAGCGTTGCTATTCCTTTTTTTGCCGAAGTATAAATTATAGGAAAATCAAGCAGTTCGCTTGGAGCGTCCAATTTTACGAACAAGTCAAAAACCATATCCACGGCATAGTCGGGACGAGCCGCGGGTTTGTCTATTTTATTTACCACTACAATAATAGGCAAGCGGAATTGAAGCGCCTTTTTCAGCACGAAAAACGTCTGCGGCATAGGACCTTCCTGAGCGTCCACCACAAGCAAAACGCCGTCCGCCATTCGCAAAACGCGCTCGACCTGTCCGCCGAAATCCGCGTGCCCCGGAGTGTCGATAATATTTATGCAGTGGTCGCGATAGTGAAGCGTTCCGTTTTTAGCGGCAATCGTTATTCCGCGTTCTTTTTCGATGTCCATTGAGTCCATCATTCTGTCTTGTCGGGCTTCTCTTTCTCCAAACATACCGCCTTGTTCAAAAAGTTTATCTACAAGCGTGGTTTTTCCGTGGTCAACGTGAGCGATAATTGCGACGTTTCGTAAGTTTTTCTGTTCCATTTTTCTATATCCTCTGTAAAATTTCGAGGGGAAAATACTTTTTTTCTGCAGACAAAAGGGGTTTTTACGTTTTATTTCCATAAAAAACACACTTTTTAGTGCAAAACCCTGTGTAATTTATTATATTTGTTGCGGAAATTATATGATATAAATGTTTTTTCAAAGGAGTTTTTAATGAAGAAATTTTTAATGGTAGCATTGGCGGCGGTATCAATGGTATGGGCGAATACGCCAGAGCCAATTGAATTAATGGGTGATTCCAGAATTTTGTGGGGAGCAGCATCGTGGGATATGGACGCTATGGGCTCTACTTCCAGAATTGTAGACGATGTTCAGAACCCACTAAACGGTGTAATTGAATTGGCGCCATCACCGGCAGTCAATCCATGGGCGTCGATAACCACAGCATTAGGCAGTCAATCTGCCGGTTTTATCAATTTGACCGGGCTCGCAAGCATAGACATTATATACACGGCAACGGGAACGCTTCGCCTTACATTGATGTCTCCGATAGGGCAAAATGACGGTACAGGTTTCAGAAGAGAACTTCTTGCCGCGGAAAATCCAACGCCCGTAAATATTCCTTTGAATACGATTGTTCGTCCTGATTGGCAGGGTGTAGAGCAAATAGATGTTGCGACCGTGTTAGACCAAATTACAGGTTTCGGTTTGACTGTCCCTTTCGGAACGGGCGGCAGTTTTGTTGTTTCATCTCTCATATTAAATTTCGGCGAAGACAATCCCTTAGGGTTTGTTGCTGTAAGCAACATCACAGGCGTTCCGACAACAGCAACGGTAGGCACAGCTTTGCCTTTGACGGGAACGGTAGCTCCGGCAAACGCAACAAACAAAACGATTGCTTGGTCGATTTCGCCGACAAACACAACGGAAGGCGCGACAATTACAGGAAATTCATTGACTGCAACAACGGAAGGAACTGTAATAGTAAGAGCAACGATTATCAACGGAGAAACAGAAACAACAGACTACACGCAGGATTTCTCTATTACAGTTAATCCTGCGGCAGCACAACAATTTTTAATAACGCTGGCGGCAAATCCTGCTGACCACAGTATGGGCTGGGTTAACTCACCGACACTTCCTGAAGGTTGGGGCTCCGTGGACGGGAGCTCTCAGGTTATAGTAGCGGCAATTGCGGCGGACAGGCATAGATTTGTTCGTTGGGAAGGAATTGCATCCACCGATAATCCGCTTACTGTTATAGTAAACAGCGACACAACAATAACGGCTGTTTTTGAGCCTACGAATTATCTTCAACTTATCGATTGGGAATGGAACAGCTGGTCATCATTCACTGACAATTTTGGCGGCTCAAGAGTTGATTTCGACGGAGCTCCGATACCAAATCAGACGGGCTTGAAAGTTGACGGAGCTTTGGTTGCGGAATTGACTTTGGGAACACCTGAGGGAGACAACTGGCCCTTCCTTGGACTCGGAACGTGGCCCATGGATTTTGACGAACTTGTATCCGTTGAAATTACATATACTTCCAACCGTCCGCTTCTTCTCGGTATCGGCTTAAACAACACAGGTGCGCCAACATCCGTAAATTACAATGCAACTTTAGTTCCCGCTACCACCCCAACTCCTGTAATGTTGCAACTGAGCCAGTTTTTAAGACCTCCGCATCCCCCTACAGGCTTCGACCCCGAAAGTCCCGATAATCTTTGTTTGGCGGCGGTAGCGGGCAGAAGAGGCGATTTTGCAGGACTTACGTTCTCTCACTTGAACTACGGGCAAACCGTTGAGCTTGAAGTTATTTCGCTTAAACTGATTTTCGGAACAGCTCCCACAGATTGCGGAGGCGGCTCCAGCGGAATAATCTCCAATGCAAGAACGGCAAGAACGGCTAACAGAATTGCGGTAACGGGAATTTCCGCTGGAAACATTAACCTGAATGTTTCAACCGCAGGAAGCTATACCATCGGTATCTACAGCGTTGACGGCAGACGTCTTGCGCAGACAAAAGCAAATCTTGTTGCGGGCGCAAACTCATTGACAGTCGGAAACGATTTGGCAAGAGGTATTGCAATCGTTCGTGTTCAAGGTGCAAACGCATCTTTGGTAAGAAGAATTTCGATTAGATAATTTTTGTAGGGGCGACCGCCATCGGTCGCCCTTTTTTTTCTACATTCGGTCAAAAACAAACGGATATTCCACAATCGTTGTGTCATTTTCGACGTCTATTTGCGGGAATTGCCATCTTCTTATCGCATTTACTACGTTTTTCTGAAAAATTACGTGCTCTATATTGCTTTCTACAATTCTGCACTCAAATACGTTTCCCTGCGCGTCAATTTTGAAGCGGACTATCATTCCGCCCGAAAGAGTGTTGCCTGCAAGAATATGGTCGCGATATTCTCTGCGAACGGTATTGGAGTTTCTGTCAATAAAGCGCATAACGCTCGCGCGGCTTCTTGCGCCGGTTATGGTTTGTCCGCGAATGCCTTCAAGCGCCGCGACCTCTTCGGCGCTCATAAAATATTCAGGACATCTTTCGTCGGTTATTCCCGCCCTGCCTGTCGTGTCCTGTCTTGCTCTTTGTCCGCCTAAAATAAGTTCCATCTGCGCAAAAGCAGGTATTGAAATTAAAGCGACAAATATAATCGCGGTTTTTAAGAAATTATTCATATTTTCTCCTTTTGTTTTTAGTTTATGTGTACAAAATAAATCATTTTCCCCTCAACAAAGGAGTGAAAAACAAAAAATATGCAAATAATTTGTCATTTTCTTGTTTTTTGTTTGCGGCAAAAAATATTTTAGTGCTGATTTTCTACGAAAACAAAAAAATTTGGAGGATATATAAATGTCAAGATCTTGTGATGTTTGCGGAAGAGCGCCTGTTTCGGGCGGTTCGGTATCACACGCTCATAACGTGAGCAAAAGAATATTTAAACCTAATATTCGTAATGTGAAACTCGAAATCGACGGCGTCAACAAAAATGCAAAAATTTGTATGAGATGTCTAAAATCTTTGTCTAAGGTTTAATCTTTGGACGGACGGAGAACTATGAGGTTCTTTGCGGCGCTTTTACTTTTAACTTCAGCGGTTTTTTCCAACAAACCGCTTGTTGTTGTTTCTATTTATCCGATATACGATATGGTATCCGTTGTCGCCCAAAACGAGGTTGACCTTATACTTCTTGCAGGACCGGGGATAGACCCGCACTCTTTTAATCCGAAACCCAAAGACGTCGCCAATATAAGCGCGGCAAATTTATTTTTCTACATTTCCGCGGATTTTGAGCCGTGGGCGAGTAAATTTGCTCAAAGAGCGAAATCGTCCGTCTCTTTTGCCGCGGCGGGAGAGCTTCATATTTGCAATGACAACAACCACGACCACAGCCACGCTCAAAACAGCGCCGCCGACCCGCACATTTGGATAGATCCCGAAAGAATACCGCATATAATAGAAACAATCCGCGATAATTTAATCAAACTTTTGCCTAAAAACGCAGAGTTTTTTAATGAAAACGCACAAAATTTAATTAAGCTATTCAGTGATTTGGACTTGCGCTACAAAGAGCAGTTTGCAACAGTCAAACGACGCGAAGTATTTTTCGCAGGACACAATTCATTTTCATATTTTGCAAACAGGTACAATTTAGAATTCATACCCGTAATGCAAGGATTTACCTCATCGGTGGAGCCGTCGCCAAAACAAGTTGCGACGATTATCGACCAAATTCGCAAAAACGGAACAGAATACATCTTTTACGACGCCCTCGAAAGCAAAGCGCTCGCCCAAACAATAGCCAACGAAACAGGCGTGGAAATTCTTCCGCTTTACAGCGTTCATACAATAACTCAGCAAGATTTCGACCAAAGAACAAGTTTCTTTGAATTTATGCAAAGAAACTACGAGAATTTGTTTCGAGGGTTGCAGTTTTAGTTAATCTTCTTTCTTCGGTACATCCGCAACTTGGACAAGCACCTTCAACAGGTTTACTCCAAGCCATTTTTCAAAAATAAAACAAACTATCGCATACAATACGCGGCACAAAGTATATTATACTATGCTTTAACTGCAAAAGGAGCGAAAAATGTCGAAAGCGATAAATATCTATATTCCTGTAAAATTTGCCATAATCAAATTAGGGCAAGACATTGGCAACGCGCGAAAACGCAGGAGAATAACGACTGCTCTTATGGCGGAAAGAGCGGGAATATCGAAGATTACTCTCTCCAAAATAGAAAAGGGCGAGGCAAGCGTTTCTATGGCGGCGTATGCCTCTGTTTTGTTTTGTTTGGATATGATAGAGCGCCTGAAAGACATCGCCGATATAAAATATGATTTTACGGGAAAAGTCCTTGCAGACGAGCAACTTCCGAAGAGAATTCGGTCGCCGAGGAGTGAAAAATGAGCAACAGAAATATCGGCGTTTGGTTAAATTCGGACGGGCAAAACCACAAAATTGCAACTTTGTGGAGTAATTTTCGCAATGGACAGGAAACATTTTCTTTTGAATATTCACAGGAATGGCTCAACGACAAACGACGTTTTGCAATAGAGCCGCTGTTAAAATTATCGCAAGGGCAATTTCACAGAAACAAAGCCCCTTTCGGCGCTATTGGCGACACTATGCCTGACAGGTGGGGGCGAATTTTGATGAACAGAGCCGAGCAGTTGCACGCAAAAAACGAAAAACGCCCGCCGCAAACCTTAAGCGAATGTGATTATTTGTTGGGAGTTAATGACTTTGTTCGTCAAGGAGCGCTTAGATTTACGGAAAAAAACGACGAAATTTTTCTGCACAACTCTCAAAAAAATAGTATTCCGCCGCTGATTTTGCTTTCAAAATTGCTTTACGCCTCGCAAAAAATTATAGATAAATCCGAAAAAGAACAGGACTTGCAATTACTGCTCGAGCCCGGTTCGTCGCTTGGCGGCGCAAGACCAAAGTCGTCTATGATAGATATAAACGGGCATATTTCGATAGCAAAATTCCCGAAAAAAGACGACTTTTACAACGTTGTTTTATGGGAAGCGGTTGCATTAACGCTTGCGCAAAAAGCAGGCGTAAATGTTCCAAAGTTTCGCATTGAAACGGTCGATAAAAAGAATGTGTTAATTATAGAAAGGTTTGACAGGCTCGGCGAAAAAAGAATTCCGTTTATTTCGGCGATGACAATGTTAAACGCCAACGACAACGAAGAGCATAGTTATCTGGAAATTGCTTATTCTTTGGCGCAATACGGCTCAAATCCAAACGCCGATAAAATGGAATTATTCAAGCGAATAATTTTCTCGATACTGATTTCCAACACCGACGACCATTTGCGCAATCACGGATTTTTATACGAAAACAACGGGTGGCGACTTTCTCCTGTTTACGATATAAACCCAACTCCTCGCGACGTAAAAGCAAAAATTTTATCGACTAAAATTGACTACGACAACTATTCGGCAAACACGGATATTGCTTTATCGGTTTGCAACGAATTTTCGCTGTCGCTTGCACAAGCAAAAGAAATCACGGGAAATATCGAGGCAATCGTGAAAAAAGAATGGCGGAATGTTGCCCTGCGTTTTGGAATAAAGAAAAGCGAAATTGATTATATGGCTTCAGCGTTTGAGTGAGATTACAGCACATTATACAGTTTAAGTTATTGTAGGCGTATTGAATGCGCTCTAAGAAACCGTAATACCGTGGAATATAGCGTATGCGGTGCGCCTACAATAAGTTAAACTGCTATAATAGCGATTATTACTTAGACGCCTTCGTTGTTTTGGCAGTTGCGGATTTCTTTGTTGCAGTTTTGGTTTTCGCCGCGGGTTTCTCCTTTTTCGCGGCTACTTCTATTTTATTTCCCTGTAAATCCCACGCGGCATTGCAGAGCGGGCAGATGTGGATTGCGCCGTCTTTTTTGGTCTCTTTTTCGTTGGCGACCGTGCAACCGCAACTTGGGCAGGTATCTTCAACGGGTTTATTCCAAATTACAAAATCGCACTTTGGATATTGATTGCACGCAAAAAATGAGCCGCGCTTTCCGTTTCGCTCGACTAAGTCGCCTACTTTGCATTTAACGCATTTTATTCCCGTCGGTTTTGAAAGCGATTTGGTGTTTTCGCATTTCGGATATGCGCTACAACCTAAAAACTTGGTTTTTCCGCGCGTTATCATAAGCATTTTTGCGCCGCATTTTTCGCAGACTTCGTCTGTTTCTACGCGATTGTTGTTGCCGTCGAGCGACTCTATGTGTCGGCATTCGGGAAACTTGGGGCAGGCTAAAAACTTGCCGTTTTTGCTTGTTTTTACAAGAAGAAGCGAGCCGCAATTCGGACAAGGCTTATCGCTGACTTCCTGATTTTGTTTTTTCAATTCCTGAAGGTCGCCCATTACCGCGGCAAGATTTTTCTCGAACGGGTCGTAGAAATCCTTTAAGGTCTTTATCCAATCGGAGTTTCCGGCTTCGACTTCGTCGAGTTTTGTTTCCATATCCGCAGTAAATCCGACTGCGAAAATTTTATCGAAATTTTGCACCAAAATACCGTTTACCTTGAAGCCGATTTCGGTCGGGATAAAGCGTTTTTTCTCCATTTCGGCATATTTGCGCTTGCGAAGAACTTCGATAATAGAGGCGTAAGTCGATGGTCTGCCAATGCCTTGCTTTTCGAGTTCGCGCACAAGAGAGGCTTCCGAATATCGCGCGGGCGGCTTTGTAAAATGCTGTTTTTTGTCGATACTTTCGGGCAAAAGTTTCTGCTCTGTCGAAAGCGCGGGCAAAACGCCGTTTTCTCCGTTTTCGACGTCGGTATTTTCGTTTGTTTCTTCGTAAATCGCCAAAAATCCGTCAAATTTTATCACCGAGCCGTTTGCTCTGAAAACGCAATTTTCGACCGAAAAGTCAATTCTTGTCGCGTCCAAAACCGCGTCGGGCATTTGCGAGGCAACAAATCTTTTCCATATAAGTTCGTATAATTTTAATTGGTCTTTTGAAAGATAGCTTTGTATATTTTGCGGCGCGAAAGCCAAATCTATGTGCGCAGGGCGAATTGCTTCGTGAGCGTCCTGCGCGCTTCCCGATTTGCCGTAAAACCGCGGTTTTTCCAATTGATAACGCGCGTCATAAAGTTGCGAAATCAGGTTTTTTGCGGCAAAAAGCGCCTCTGCGGCGACCCTTGTGGAGTCCGTTCTCATATATGTAATAAGACCCACGCTACCTTTTTTTCCGAGTTCCACGCCCTCGTATAATTGCTGAGCGACCTGCATTGTTTTTGCCGACGAAAAACCGAATGCGCGCGCCGCGTCCTGTTGAAGCGACGACGTTATAAAAGGCGCGTACGGCTGACGTTTTTTCTCTTGACGAACGATGTCCGCCACTTTCATCGCTTTGTTTTTTATGCGCTCAAAAATCTCTGTCGCCGCGCCTTCGTTGCCTACAAAATAGCCCTTGCCGCTTTCGTCGGGAACTGTGATTTTTTTGCCGTCAACCTCGACCAGCCTTGCGGAAAAGTCTGTTTTTTGCTCGTGAAAATTTGCTGTTAGTTGCCAATGTTCTTTTGAATCGAATTTGCGGATTTCTTCTTCGCGCTCGCAGATAATTCTGAGCGCAACACTCTGAACTCGCCCTGCGGAAAGCCCTTTATAGAGCGTTTTCCACAAAATCGGGGAAACCTTAAAGCCGACAACTCTGTCCAAAATTCGGCGCGCTTGCTGAGCGTTTACCCTGTCCATATCTATATCGCGAGGGTTTTCTATAGCGTGAGTTATTGCTGATTTCGTAATTTCGTTAAACTGTATTCGTTTAATTTTCCCCGCGCCGCTTTCGCCCAAACAGTTGGCTATATGCCACGCAATCGCCTCTCCTTCGCGGTCGGGGTCAGGCGCCAAAAATATCTCGTCGCTTTTTGCGGCGTCTTTTTTTAATTCGGCGATAAAACTTTTTTTATCGGAAGATACGACATATTCGGGCTTAAAATTATTCTGAATGTCGATACCGAAACCTCTTTCGGGCAAATCGCAAACGTGTCCCATCGACGCTTTTACGATATAGCCCGCCCCCAAATAGTGCAGAATTGTTTTACATTTTGTCGGCGACTCTACGATCAGCAGTTTTGACATAATTTTTTACTCCGAATATTTCCGTGCAAGATATTTTGATATTTCCGTATCGTATTCGGCGGTGTGCTTGTACGCTTTCACAGCCAAATCGTTCCTTGTTTTTTGCGATACTTCGCCTGAGTTTTGGATTTCGTCCATTACTTTTTTGTAGTCGCTCGGCTCCACGACGACCGCTACGTATTTATGATTTTTCGCCGAACTTCTAATCATTGCGGGACCGCCGATGTCGATGTTTTCGATTGCTTCTTCGAGCGTACAGTCGGGCTTGGCAATGGTCTGCTTGAACGGATAAAGATTGACGACAACCAAGTCTATCGGGACTATTTTGTTGTCGTCCATATCCTTTTCGTGCGCTGAATTTTGGCGTATTGCAAGAATGCCGCCGTGAATTTTGGGATGAAGCGTTTTTACGCGCCCGTCCATAATTTCGGGATGTCCCGTATGCGAGTCCACGCTTTTTACGGCGACGCCCTTTTCTTTCAGCAATTTTGCCGTTCCGCCCGTCGAAAGAATTTCTACGCCTTTGTCTTGCAAAAAGCGAGCAAATTCTTCGACGCCTGTTTTATCGCTTACGCTTATTAGTGCGCGGCTTATCTTCATTATTATTGCACCCTTGTTATTTCAATGACCAAGTCAATTTGCTCGGGACGAAGTCCAATTAACTGCTGGCTTTGCGGACTAACCGGAATTCCCGCGCGGAAAGCAAAGTTGCCGCCTCTGGGTATGGCGATGTTTGCGCCGCCCGCGCCTGCTTGACGAACGTTAGCAAACGGCATTTCAAAAATCAATCTTTCCTGAAAATAAAATTTGATAGTGGCGTCAAAAGCCGTAATTGTGCGCGAGCCCAGATTGGTAAAAGAAAAATCCGAAACAAGCACGTCGGCGTTATTAACCATTTGTCTGTTCATTCCCGTAAGCATTCCACCGACAGGATAACGAAAAACTGCTACAGGAGCGGCTACCACTGGAGCAGGAGTAGCGGGCGCGGCAGATTGTTGAGCCAAAAGCGTTCTTAAATTTTCCGCACAAACTTCTCCTTGAGCGGCTTTCGGCGACAATTCGTCCACTCTTCTTTGAAGCGAGTCGGCTCTGCCTGTTGCACGCTGAGCTCTGTTTCTTTCCAATTCCAGCTCTGCGGGGCTTGTTGTTTGAGCGGCACGTCTTGCTGCTTCCAAATCGCGCGTCAAATTTTGATTGTCTTGTTTAAGTCGATTGTTTTCCATCCGCAAATCGCCGATTTGAGATTGCAATCCCTCTACAACTTGCCTCTGATTTTGTCCGAACGCTGTTGCCGCAAGCAACAAAACAATGATACCGATAACTGAAATTTTCATAACCAAATCCTCCGTTTTTTGAAAAAAATACAATAAATTTACCATAAAATAAATAATTGAAAGGTAAATATTGTGAAAAATTTGCACAAAAGTCAAAATTCTTGTGCGACAATTACGTATTTTACCCAAAAAACGATAAAAAACGGGAGTTTTCTATGAAAAATATAACAACGATAATCTTTGCACTAATGGCTTTCGCGCTCAGTTTTGCGGAAAACGTTGCGCCGGATAAGCTCGAAGTTCATTTTTTCGGCTCGAATACCTGTATGGAATGCCACGAATTAAAGCACCGTATTTTTGCCCCGCTCATTGCCTTGCACAGCGATTCCCTCGAATTTTCCAAATTTGACTTGGATAACCCGCAAAACATCGAAAAGCTTATGCAATACGACTATTATTTCGGCGTTCAAAATCCCTCTCCGATAACATTATTTTTCGCCGACACATTTTTGACGGGATTTGAAGACATCTCGCGGCTGTCTCATAAAATGATAACGGAACGTCTGGGCAATCGCGAGAAATGGCGACCGATAATCTTGGGTGAAACCGCCGACATCGAAGACCTGATACAGGCAAGAGTGGACGCGTTCGGATTTTGGGCGATAACATTTGCAGGGCTTGCAGACGGCATAAACCCTTGTGCAATAGCGACTATGATTTTTCTGATTTCGTTTTTGACCCTTAAAAAACGCAGAAAAACAGAGGTGCTTTTAATAGGTCTGCTGTACACGGCAACGGTTTTTATAACATATTTCAGTCTCGGGTTGGGCGCGTTTAAGTTGCTTAATCATTTGGGACGATTTACAATAGTTTCGCAAATAATAGGTTGGGCGGGCGTTGCATTTGCCACGCTTGTGGGACTTTTGTCTTTATTTGACGCAATAAAACACGCATTGGGCAAAAAGAGCGAAGAAATGACCCTGCAACTTCCAAAATCCGTAAAAAAGAGCATCCATAAAGTCATTTCCAAAAACCTTAATTCGCGACATCTTGTAATCGGAACAGTTATTACGGGATTTTTGGTGACGATTTTTGAAGCGGCTTGCACAGGACAAACTTATTTGCCGACAATAATTTTAATGACCCATCACGAAAGTTTCAGAACACAGGGGATAATGTGGCTTCTTTATTACAATTTCCTTTTCGTTCTTCCGCTTTTGTTTGTGATGGTGGCGGCGTATTTCGGACTGACGTGGGAACGTTTATCAACCATTACGCAAAAGCATTTGGCGCTTCTGAAAGTTATTGTGGGTTTGGTAATGCTCGGAATTGCCGCATATTTGGGATTGAGTTTAAAAAGCGCTTTGGGGATTGGTTAAGAATATGAAAGTGAAAATAAAAAACGCGATAATTTTTATGCTTTTTATTTCTGCGACGATTATTTTTTCGCAAACGACGCCGTCTGTAAATCTTCTTAATCTTCACTCCACACGAAATATGCGTTCAACAAGTGCGCCTTTCGGTCCGTTTAATTATAATTACGTACGCCTGCAAAGCGACAGAACATTAGACAGCGTGCTAATTCACGCAATTCGCATAGAATTTCGCCCCGACAGCGTTATAAACACTACCGGAAACGGACTTTTTATGCGCGCAGACACAACGGCGCACATAGCGGCGACAAACAGAATAACCGACTCGCTCGGCATTCCGAGAATGCCGCTTTCCCGCACGGACAGAAGAGAATTTGAATGGTACGCAACGGGAACATATCGATTTGACAACCTTCCGCACGACTCCATATATTTCGACTATCATCTTAAATCTTTGCGAAACTATTTTCTTGAAGCGTCGAACGGAAACGTTAGAATAGGACACCGAATATTTCCGAGCGGCGCCTTTGGAGCGTATCGTTTAGACCGAGAAATGGCGAGATTTTCACCCGGACTGAAGCGACGAGACGAAACCTACGACGAATTTAATATGAGATTGGCGCGCGAACTTATGCGATTTGTTTCGCAGTCGATTATGAGGGCAAACCACCACGCCGAAACCCCTTTTGCAGGTTTGCGAATAGACAACTCAAACGGAATGGTGGTAAATCAAGATAACATACCTGTCTTTTTCCTGCTTATTCACGCGGGCTCCTCCGCGCTGACCGACAATGACAACGACAGTCCGAGCGATTTGACGGCGAGTTTTATCGGCGAAGAATTATTCAGATATTTTAATTTGCCGCACGAAAACATTTTTGTTGACAGCGTTTTCGGCAGATTGGTCGAAACTCGGGAAGTCGCGGGACGAACAAGAACAGGCGCAAATGTTTCTACGGGTAATGACACTATTATAAGAGAAATAATTATCAGAGATTCCATAGGCGACATAATCACGGATACTATTATAATAGACACCATTATCAGAGAAAATTTTATTTTGGTTAATGAATTGATGATGGTAAGCGAAACTGCAAATCAAGATGGTCTTAATTGGGGAATTAACGGAATTTTGGTAAACCAATTCGCCCGACAAATCGGCATTCCCGACCTGTTTTCGACAATGAGCGGTACAACGGGTATCGGCGGTTTCTGCATTATGGATTTTGCAGGATATTCAGGGGCACAAGGCTTCATTCCTCCTCGTCCGAGCGCATTTGTCCGTTCGTTTATGGGATGGGAACCGCCTACTTTGGCTACCGATACCAACAGGCTCACCGTCGGCGGGAACAACCTCATTTTAGTTCCCATAAACAGTACCGAATACTACCTTATAGAAAATCGACAACGAAACTTAGTCCGCGACGTAGCGGGCAACCAAGTGCGTAATCTTTTTGTATTTGACCCAAACAATCCCGATTTTATTCAGGCGGGATTTCACGTAGAATTGGCAAATAATGTCGATAGCGTGTCAAATCGCCGCAGGGTTATAATGAGTGTGAAAAGCAGAGACATAGGAATTCCCGCTTCGGGCGCGCTTGTGTGGCACATAGACGAAAAACTCATCAGAAACCGCCTCGAACTCAATATGCTGAACAGCGATTCGGCGGATATGGCGGTGCGCCTTGTGGAAGCGGACGGCGTAAGGGATATAGGCATACAATTCAGCGATATTTTCGGAGGTGCGTCGTGGGACTACGGAACTGCCGGAGACGTTTTCCCGCACACAAACATATTTGACAGAGAGGCAAATCGTCCGTCATTTGTGATAAATACAATGTCGCCGACAACAGCCCCCGCAACCACCGCAAACGACGGCGGAAACACATTTTTGACGCTACAATTCAGAAATGCGGGAGACACAAACAGATTGCCGCGAGAAGAGTATCGTTCGCACAGAGGGTCGGGCAGATTTCAGAATTACACGATAAAAAATTTCAGCGACAGCACAATTATTTTAACCATTACCCACGAAAACGACACAAATTTCCTTTCGCCGCACCCGGAATTTCCCGTAAGAGTTGCAGGCAGAGGCTTTTTCCCACTTTTAACCGCAGATTTTTTTAACGAAAACGACATAATTGCACTCTCAAAAGACGGTTTTTTGAGCATAGTTTCGCAAGACGGCGTTTTAAATCCTTATGCCCCCATAAAAATAGAAAATCCTGTAAATATGCCGAGTTTTATAGGAAGAAATTTATTTGTTCCCGCTCTGAACAGGCTCTTGATTTACAGAAGCGTTTTTGACGGCAACGCAGGAAGAAGCATACAACCGCGCGAAATAAGCGTCAATGTTTCCACGTATGTAGTCGGACTTACCGAAAATTCTTGGGTTTTCGGCACAAGCGACGGACATTTGATGTTTGGAAGCAACGACGATACCACACACAGAGTTTCTGCGAGCAATCGAGCAATTTCAGCTATAGCAAAATTCGATGACGGAAGAGTGGCGGCTGTGGACGAAAGCGGAACGGTTTTTATAGCAACCCGGAACGAAATGATAAGACCCGAAGACCGTTTTTCGCTTCCGAGAAATAATCAGTCCATATTTGCGCCGTTCAAAATTGCCGTATCGGGCAACAACATATTTGTTGCCGACAACAGGCAGGGTTTGTGGTTTTTGATTTACTGCGAAGACGACGAAAAAATAAAACTCCACGAAAATTGGCGCGGCAGACGTGAACAGGCACAGCTTCCCATAGATTGGGCGGGAACTTTCAGAGAGCAGACAGGACGCGAAAACATTCCCGTAAATCACGGATTTTTGTCAATGGCGAATTTAGCGGCAAGAGGAGAGTTGCACTTGCTCCTCGGCGGCACAAACGGAATTTGGGCGTTTGACGAAAAAGGAAATTTGCTCGAAAACTACCCCGCAGTTTTAGACAGAGCGGAATGGTGGATAAGAGAATCCGTGCTCAGCACTCCGACAACCGCCAGAACACGAAACAACGAAACAATGGTGTTTTTCACGACAACAACGGGCGATACAAGAAATGTATATCAGGCAAAAATTACGAGAGCGGACTTAGACAGACGGATAATATGGTTTAACAACTTCCACGGCAACCCCGACTCTCTGATAGGGCTTTCGAGAGCTTTTATCGACACGCTTTTAACTATGAGCGACAGCACAATTCTGCTGAATTTCGCCCCGGGAGGACTTATTGACATCCGAGACGGACGAACGGGCAGACGACCCGATTTAACGGTTTCTAATCTGCTTACGGGAAACAGGCGAATTTATCCGTATTTAACAAGCATAGGCGACCCGCTGTCTCAAGGAGTTGTTATTGCGCCAAGCGGCAATACGCTTTTTATAACCGTAATTTCCGACAACGGAATGCTCCACAGATTTGGGCTTCCTCCGCGATTTCCGGCAGACGAAAGCAATATAGATATGACAGGCGGAAACGCTATGCGGCAGTTTAATTTTGCGCCGCTCGACAATTCTTCGCAACAAAGCGGCAATACTTTAGAATATTTTTACTCGTATCCCAATCCCGTAAGAATTCAGAGAGGACAAAACGGCTCGGCGACTTTCCGATACAGACTCGGCGCAAATGCAACGTCCGTGCGCTTAACCATCTATACAATTCAAGGACAGCGAATTTTCGACGACCGAAATCTGAGAAGCACAAAAGGCGTAAACGAATTTGTGTTAAACAACATAACTTTCGGCTCGGCGGTTTACAGAGCCCGTTTGTCGGTTATGTTCGGAAATGAAGAAAGAGTGCTGTTCTGGAAAATGGCGGTTTTGCGGTAAGATTTACCTATTACCGTCTCGTCCTGATAATCTCAATAGCCCGCTCAAGCCGAGCGTCTCTTCCGCTTAAAAATTCCGCTTCGTTGAACGGAACTGCGACATCGGGCGGAACGCCTCTGCCTTCCCAACTTTCTTGGTTTAAGTCGAGGATTTGTTTGGAAGGAGTGTAGGCAAGAGTAATGCCGAGGGTAGAAAATTGCCCTGCGTTCCATACCCAATTATTGATGAGCACTCCCAAGCCGCCGAATGTTCTTGAACCGACAACTGTGCCGTTGGCAAAAGAACGAACAAACAGCGCGCTTGATTCCGAAGAGGAAACCGACCAATTGTTTACCAAAAGTACTAACGGAGCATTCAAATTTCTTGCATTCGTCGGATGGCGGGGAATATTTATGGGAAGCAAAGGACCGAAATCCAAGCGACCGTCTCCTGTTTTTTGTTTGGAGTAGCCGATTTTATGCGAATGATAAGCAAACATTTGCCCCCAAATCAGTTGTAAATCGCTGACGTATCCTCCGGGATTGCTCCGCACATCGACAATAACGCCGCGAGTGTTCGGAGAATGCAGATTTTGAGAGAAATAGTCAAATATTTCGAGCAATGGGGCGCGATGCGGATTGTCCCAACCCATAATTCCCGTCCATTCGAAACTCGAAAAATAGAAATAGAGAATTTCGCCATCCGACGAATTTTGACTGAAAGGTATTTTACCGACAATCGCGGTAAATCCGTGAAATTCGCTTCCCTCCTCCAAAACATTGTAAGCCAAATTTTCCGTAAGATAATTTTGTATTACAATTCGCGGCAATTCCAAGCCTTCTATTCTTTCTGTCGGCGGCACTCGGTTTAGAGCGGGATATATATAGCCCAACGGGTCGCCTGTCAGAAGCATTGCAAAATGTCCGTCTATCAAGTCTTTTGTCAATTCTTCAAAAAGTTCTCTTGCGGCGGGAATATGCTCGAAAAAAAAGCCGTGGCGCCTGTCCAAATCTATGAATTTCGGACGAAAATCTCTGTAAATTTTGTCCCAATCGGTCGGGTCTATGTCCCAAAATACGTAATTGTTGTTCATTCCCGTCCAAAATCCCTCAAAGACGTTTTCCCAAGTTCGAGGATGATTGCGAAAATCTTCGGGCTCGGTAAGCTCCTCAAAACTTTGACATCCTAACATAAAAAAAGCGACTGCTATCAGCAAAAGTATTTTTTTCATCTCATTCTCCCAAATAAAAAGCCTGCGTTTACTGCGACGGCGTTGTTATATCTTGCGACTTGCCCGCGTTCCATATAGTTTTTTTGCAAATCGGTAAGCCCACGATGATACTGAACGCCGATAAAAGACGTAATTCCGCTTAAAACGTATCTAAATCCGAGCCCCGCAAAAAGCGATACCTGATAACGCCTGTCTCTTATCGAACAAAATTCGACGCTTTCGTCAAAAGAATACACGTTAAACAAGCCGAGCAGGGTGCCGCTTCTGTTGCTGTGAAGCCAATAATCGAAAGTTGCGCCCATTTCAAAATACGCTCGCCAAGAGTCTTGTCCGAGTGCAAAATCTACGTAAAGCGGAAATTGCAGAAAACCGTTTGTGTGGTCGGAATATATGGGAACATTTATCGGAAATCCGTAAATCGCCGCAAGATGTTCTCTTGGAATAGTGCGTCTAAAAGTATAGTTTTTTTGGATATATCGCACTCCTGTCCCCAAAGAAATATAGCTGTTCAGCGAGCCCGAGGGGTAGTTTATATGGTCTTCATTGGATGTAATAGGAATAAATATCGGAACCCCGACAAGAAACCCAGACCCTCTCTCGTATTCCGTCCAAATTCTGTAGCCCGTACTTGTGTTCAGACGATTGGCGACATAGCCGCCCTCAAGCCCAATCAAAAAAGGCAGAGCAGAAAAACATTTGCAAGCAAACAACAAAATAAATAAAACGGATATTTTTTTCATTTTTTTTCCTCTAAACCCTTGTTGCTAACTTTGCCGCTCTTTCTGCCTTAACTTCTTTCATTATTTCCCATTTACTCCAAACAGGTTCTGTTTGAATAATTATTGCCGCAATAACACCAAAAGCAACCAAAGGTATGCCTATCGTTTGAAGCGCATCCATTATTTACCACCTCTCGATAAAATAAAACCAACTAATAAACTTACTACCGTAAGCAAAAGACCAAGCCGAGTGTCCTCGTAATCACTTAAAACCATAGTTGCAAGAAAAACCAAGCCTGCATTTAGCAACAAACTGCTTAAAACTTCTTTACGCTCTGCAATAAACCACCACAAATTCGCAAAGAACTTCAATATAACTCGCACAATATCCGCACCTTTCTGCAAAATTTTCAAATTGTCATCTTATGCTAAAATACCTTTTTTACTTTTTACCACGCAAGGTTTTTTTTAATTTCACACAAAAACAAAATATTTCCCCCACTTCACCGTAAGCATAAATTATATTACTACTGCTCAAAATGTGATTACTAAGGATTTATCCTTATTTTTTGCTGTTTCTTTACATTTTTTTGTTTGCAACGAATAATCTTCTTCGGGTTGTTCTGCTTGTAGGTTGCGATTATTATTGTATAAGAAAATTCACATTTTGAGCGAAATTAAGAATTTTCGGCAGAACAGCCTTTGTTGCTTTATGCCTTAACTTATACTTTATTATGTGGAGGAGAAAAGAATGAAATTTGCACAAAAATGCCGAAATCCCTTGACAACAGCGAGAGGTCGAAATTTCTCTCTCTCTCTCTAGTACTCACCCATCCTTCAAAAAATCTATATACCTACGGTATATAGGGGCAGGCTGTATTATGTGGGCAAAATACAGGAATTCGTTTTTTCAATATATTTTTCAACATTTAAATAGAATTAACAAGATTATGATTATAGGCAGAAACAGCCATTCAGCTGTTTCTGCCTCAACTTTACAGAGGAGGGAATGGTATTTTGACTCGACTGATTTTTTGCAAAAAACCAATGGGTATTCTTACAATCGTAATGGTGCTTTTTGTTTTTTCACCTGTATTTTCAGATGAAAAAGAACAGGAAGCGGAAGAGCCCGCAAGCGAAGTACAGGAAATAGCTTCGCAACAAGAACAGGAAAACGAAGAAGTATCGCCGCAATTTGTGGTGTTTCGCGTAGAAGGCAACACGGAGCCGCAGAGTTTATCGTGGATTTTGAGCGCCGTAAACAAGCGCAGAAACGGCGACAATTCAAAAGCGAAAATTACGTTTTTCGCAAATGGTCTTAATTTGCAAAATTCGCGAAAAGTTTTGCGAAAAGCGTATCGTAAAGGACACGAAATCGGCAATCACACATTTTCGGGCTTTGTAGATACTGTGGGAGAAAGAATTGACGCGCGCTTTTTGGATGAAGCGGCTTGGTTTGAAGAAATCCATCAAAACGACTCATTGTTAAGAGCAAATCTGAGAATTCCAAAGAAGCGACTTGTCGGATTTTTGGCGCCGCGTTTAGAGTATAACGAGGGAGCATTCAGAGCAATAAGAAGACAGCAAAACATCATTTACGACGCCTCTATTCAGGAAGCGGATTTTGTCGCGCCTTTCGATTTGGAACACGGAAGCCGCACCGACAGTTTGTGGGCGCAGACACGAAGAAACGAGGGCTTCAGAACAGCAGGAAAGCACAAAGGTTTGTGGGTAATTCCGACTTTGCAATGGATAGTCCCGCACGATAGTTTAGCGGCAACTTACGGTTTTGAGGCGGGTTTGCGCCAAAGAAGTTTCGCGGCAGACAACACATTTGACACAATTTCGGGAAGAACGACAGGCACGGACTTGCGGCTTATAGGAACTTCGGCAATCGGCGGTTTTGATATGAAAGCAAACGAAGCCGCCGCAACAATAAAGCATAGTTTCCACGGTGCAATGGAGGCGGGCGTTCCGTTTTCGTTCCCTATAACAGCGTTTTTGTATGTTGCCAAGAACGACAGGTCGGCGGTTTTTGCAGGAAATCATCGCGAGCGCCGAAAAATGATTGAAGGCGTTATGGACTATATGCTTTCCTTTGAAAACGTTAGATTTGTGCGCGGAAAAGACCTTATACAAAAAATAAAAGCAACTCAGGGAATTGAAACAGAAGATTACGACTATTACGAAGAAATGTCGGACAAAGAATTGATGAAACTCGAAATTTCCGAAGAGCTTGAAGAAGTCGAAGAAACAATCGAAGAAACAATCGAAGAAACAATCGAAGTTGTACAAAATCCTGAAGAAAATCAAGAAGAAACCGTCGAAACAGAAACTTTAAACAAAGAAGAAACGAACGAGGAAAGCAACGAGACTGTGGAGAATACCGAAGAAGTGAAAGAAGAGGTGCAAAATGAAAACGATTAAAATTTTTGCGATTGTCGCAGTTTTAGCATTTGCTTCTGTTTTTGCGCGAACTCCCGCAATTCCCGCTCAACAGCGACTCCTTTTAGATACCCTTGAAACTGTGCGAGAAGAACTTTCGCAAACGCAGGCGCTTGCCGGTAGTTTGCAAACTTCGCTTTTGGAGGTCGTTGCTCAAAGAGACAGTATGTTTTTGGAAATGATAAATATGAGCAACACGAGCGAGGTCGATTCTTTGCGCGATATTGTGGAAAAAGCAACGCGTTTCAGAGAAACCGCAAGAGTAAAATTCGATTCGCTGAGAAATGAAAACACTGTTCTTCTCAGAGAATTGGAAAGCCAAAGAGTTGCTCGCGAAAGAGACAGATGGCTTGCGTCAAGAGCGGTTTTTATGCAAAGACAGCAAAATCTCGAAGAGTATAACAAAAACATTTTGGCAAACAAAAAGTTTTATTTGGGAGTGTGGGTAGGCGGCGGTACAGGTTTTGCCGATTACGAGGGAAGTTTTTCCAGAAAACCAAACGGCGGATTTTCGGCTTCTTGGCAAATCGGGAAAATTTTGGCATTACGAAGCGGCGTGGACTGGATACGCTCCGAATTTGTTCACGACATTAAGGGCTATCGCGGCGAAATCGCATTTGTGGAAGATACCGCAAGAACCTTGCAAATTCCCGTTCTTTTTGAGTGGGCGGTTCGCAGAGGAATGATTTCTACGCAACTTTACGGCGGCGTATATTTCGGCGGCAACTTGGATAACTCCGCTCCCGGAATGACCGCGGGATTAGACATCGGAGTAAAAGCGTGGAACGGCTATGCCTTTGTCGGTTTTCAGAGAGGAAGCGGAATAGTGGAATACGACGCATTTAATACAATAAAAATAGGATATTCGTTCGGACTTGCAACGAAAATGTCTTACAAACTGGGAAAAACAAAAAAAGCGGAGGTGCAAAATGCAAGGAATAAATAAAACATTTACGGTGATTTTTATTTTGGCGGCATTGTTTTTGTCGTCTTGTCAACTTAGAGACGCGCTTATAGCAAGTGTTGGAACCGACAGAAAGCCGACACAAATTCCCGATAAAGTCGAAGAACTTTTGACAGAACCGCGTGAGAATTATATAATTTTAGCTTGGCAAGGTCCGCCCGAAAGAGATTTTTTAGACGACGTAAGCGGAGGTATCGGAAGCCTTGCGGGCAACGAATTGAACAATTTTATTTATGAAGGCGTTTACGATCCGAGAGGCTATGAAATTTTCAGAAAAATCGACGGAGACCCAAGAGCCGAATGGAGAGAAATCGCAGTAGTTCTCGTGGAACAAACAAGAAATTCGGGCGGTTTGTTTGATATTATTATAGGCGAAGACAACAGAGACGAGTACACTTTCACAGACCGAAACGTATCGCAAGGGATTACCTACATTTATGCAATAGCCGCTTACAACGGAGCAGGTCCAAGCGAAAAAAGAATGAGTTTGCCGACAAGAACGCTGTTTAGCGGAAGAATATCTAACTTTTCAGCATCGAGAGGCGCAAACAACACTGTTGAGCTTTCGTGGAACGCGGCAGAAAACTGCACTTATGTTGTTCAGCGGGGAATTGCAAAACATTCTTTTGGATTTCAAGGCATAACTTCTGTAATTGAGTGGAATACCATAAGCCCCGCAAACTTTTCCGAAACGTCCTTTATCGACAACATTTCAGGCGTTTGGTCAGACGACGGAATTGTGCATTATCGCGTATATTTAGTTCATAATGAATACGGGCGCGGCGCATATTCGCAGGAGAGATCGGTGAGTATTTGGTGATTGTTGAGGTAAAACAAAGTTTTTTCGCTCTTTTTTTCTCGAAATTTAATTAAGTGTTGCTATGTTTCTTGGAAATATACTATATTTACTTTAATTTTTTGTAAAAGAGAATGCGCAAAACTCTAAAATAAGGATAAATGATGGCTAATATTCAAGAACTCCTCAGAAAAACTTCGGAAATGCGAGCGTCGGATTTGCACTTGACTGTTGGACTTCCGCCTATGTATCGCGTGGACGGAAATTTGACGCCGCTACCTGTCGATCGCCTAACAAGAGAGATGACCGAGCAGTTGGCTTACAGCGTTATGAACGAAAAGCAGAGAAAAATGTTCGAGCAAAACAAAGAAGTCGATTTTTCGTTTTCGGTAAAAGATGTCGGACGATTTCGTGCGAACGTTTATCTGCAAAAGGGTGCGGTATCGGTAGCATTGCGCTCTATTCCGACCGAAATTAAAAGTTTTGAAGACCTGAAACTGCCGAAAATTATTCGCGGACTTATGGACAAACCCAACGGGCTTATTTTGGTAACAGGACCCACGGGAAGCGGTAAATCCACAACGCTTGCGGCAATGATTGACTACCTTAACGTTAACAGAAAATCGCACATTTTAACTATAGAAGACCCCATAGAATTTGTCCATAAACACAAAGGCTGTATGGTAAATCAGCGCGAAGTCTTGCAAGATACAGACTCATTTTCTGCGGCGCTCAAAGTTGCGCTTCGCCAAGACCCCGATATTGTTTTGGTGGGAGAGTTGCGCGATTTGGAAACCATTCAGGCGGCGTTATCCATTGCGGAAACAGGACACTTAACATTCGGAACATTGCACACAAACTCGGCGGCAAAGTCGATTTCCCGTATTGTGGACGCGTTTCCCGCAAACCAAAAGGACACTATTCGCGCGCAGCTTTCTATGGTTTTGGTGGCGATAATTTCACAAACTCTCGTGCAGAAAATTTCGGGCGGGCGCACTTTGGCTACCGAAATTATGGTGGCGTCGGACGCTATTCGCGCACTTATTCGCGACGACAAAACACACCAGATTCCGGGTATGATGGAAATCAGCGCAAAAGAAGGAATGCACTCGATGAACAGCGATTTGGCGCGCCTCTACAACGACAGGCAAATAACGCTGAACGACGCAATATCCAAAAGTCCCAATCAGGAGGCGTTTAAACGGCTTCTGCAAGAACAAGGAAGGTTATAATTATGCCAATTTATATGTACGCAGGAACCGACAAAAGCGGAAATCAGGTGTCGGGCGAATTGAATGCAAAGGACAGAACTGTCGCCATAAACATACTTCGGTCAAAAAGAATTCGCACAACAATGATACGCCAAAAGCCGAAATCTTTGCAAATCCCGTTTCTTTCGGGCGGAGTAAAAGTCGATGATTTATCACGCTTCACTCGTCAGTTTTCGGCTATGGCTTCGGCGGGTCTGCCGCTTGTGCAGTGTATGGACATTTTGGCGGAGCAAACCGAAAACACTGTATTGCAAGAAGCGCTCAAAAAGGTTTCGATTGACATTCAGAGCGGTAATACTTTGGCGGATTCTTTGCGAAAACACCCCAAAATTTTCACCGAATTGTACTGCAATATGGTGTCGGCGGGTGAACAGTCGGGCGACTTGGACGGAATTTTAAATCGTTTGGCAACATATATGGAAAAAAGCAGTCGTTTACAAAGAAAAATCAAGGGCGCTATGGCTTATCCTCTCATTCTTTCAATAATCGCGGTCGGTGCAACTGCTGTTTTGCTTACTTTTGTAGTGCCGCAATTTGCAGGAATGTTTACCGATATGGGCGGCGCACTCCCCGCCCCCACGCGTATAGTTATGGATTTGTCGGACTTTTTGCAGAGTTATATTTTGCACATAATAGCAGGTATTGCAGTCGGTGCATTTCTTTTCCGCAGATGGTATAAAACTCCCCCCGGGCATTACGCAACCGACGCGGCGTTGCTTAAAGTCCCTGTTCTGGGCGATTTACTCAGAAAAACCGCCGTATCAAGATTTTCGGAAACGCTCGCAACGCTTCTTGCGGCAGGCGTAGGAATTTTGCAGGCGCTCGACATCACGGCAAGAACTTCGGGCAACAAGGTTATCGAAAAAGGACTTTTGGGCTCACTCGAAAAAATTACCGCGGGACACACAATCGCCGAGCCGCTTCAGCAGACAGGATTGTTTCCGCCTATGGTAACTCACATGATAAGCGTTGGCGAAAAAACAGGCGACATATCATCGATGCTCGAAAAAGTCGCGGCATTTTACGAAGAAGAAGTTGACGCCGCCGTTGATGCCGTAATGGCAATGATGGAGCCGATAATGATAGTGGTAATGGGCGCAGTAATCGGCGGCTTGCTTATTGCGATGTATTTGCCGATGTTCGATATGATAGGATTGGTCGGATAAAAAACCGTGAAATCAAAACAAAAAAGGGGATTTTACAATCCCCTTTTTTTTATCTTAAGATATTTTTTCTTACATATTTTCCTGAGTAGCGCCCAATACTTGCTCTAATGTAGTTTCGCCTTTCAGCGCTTTTATCAGCCCATCCCGACGAAGCGTCATAAAGTCGCCGCGTTTTACCATATAGTCTTTGATTTCGTCGCTTTCGGCTCTTCCTATAACCATTTTTTGCACTTGACGGTCGGGAAGAAGCAATTCAAAAATTCCCATTCTGCCTTTGTAGCCTGTGTTTTTGCAAGCGCGACAACCTTTGCCCTGATAGAGTTTTACACCCGCGCGAAGTCCTACGCTTTTGAGAAGTTCGGGGTCGGGAACCATTTCTTCTTTACACGCCGAACAAATTTTTCGCACAAGTCGTTGCGCCAATACTCCGCGGACGGTACTGCTCACCAAATACGACTGCACTCCCATATCCAAAAGACGAGTGAAAGCCGAAGCGGCGTCATTTGTGTGGAGTGTTGAGAACACCACGTGTCCCGTAAGCGCCGCCTGAACAGCCATTTCACCCGTTTCCGCGTCTCGCATTTCTCCGACCATAACTATGTCAGGGTCTTGACGAAGAATTGAACGCATACCGCTTGCGAAAGTGAAGCCCGCTTTTACGTTAATTTGACCTTGGGTAATTCCGTCCACATTGCTTTCGACGGGGTCTTCCATAGTTATTATGTTCTTCTTAAATTCGTAGTGGCGATTTATGAATTCCAACGACGCGTAAAGAGTCGATGATTTTCCGCTTCCCGTGGGACCTGTCACCAAAATAATTCCGTTGGGAATTTGTATAAGTTTCTCGAATTTGTCGTGCATATCGTCCGAAAAGCCGAGTTGCTTCAGCGTAAATTGCTTGCCTTGCGCGTCTATTATACGCATAACGATTTTTTCGGATTGCGCCTGACGAGTAAGCGCAGGAAAAGACGAAACCCGCAAATCCACAAGGCGACCTTGGTGGCGAATTTTTATGCGACCGTCCTGCGGCTTTCTTTTTTCGGCGATGTCCATCCCGCCCTGAATTTTCAGACGCGAAATTACCTGCGGACGAATAGTCTGCGGCAATTCCTGAACCGTTTGCAATGCGCCGTCTATACGGTAGCGCACTCTTATACCGTTGTCGGTAGGCTCCAAGTGTATGTCGGAAGCCTCTTTTTCGATTGCTTCGTGAATAATAAGGTTTACTATATTTACAATCTGCTGACCTTCGTCGTCCGAAATTACCTCTTGGTCTTCTTCGTCTTTTGCAACATCAAAAGAGGTATCGCCGCCGCCTTTTTCCTGCAGAATTTTACTCAGGTGCGCGTGCCTGTCTCCGTAAACTCGGTCTATGGCAGACAAAATTTGCTTTTCGTTCGCCATAACGGTATCGATTTCTTTTCCCGTTATAAACTTTATATGGTCAATAACCCGCAAGTTTGTCGGGTCGGTCATTGCTACCGTGAGGGTGTCGTCTTTTAAATATAACGGAATGATTTTATATTTTTTACAGGTATCTTCCGTTATCAGCATTGTTGTTTCGGCGCTGACTTTTATTCCGTCCAAAACAACGTACTGAACGTCTAATTGAGCGCTCAAAATGTCCACGAGCTTGTTTTCGGTTATAAAGCCAAGTGCAATAAGCGCTTCGCCGATTTTCTTTCCGAGCGTTTTTTGCTGTTTAAGACCTTCGTCCAGTTGCTCTTGCGTAATAATTCCTTGGTCTATGAGAATGTCGCCTAAGCGCTTTTTTCTGTCAACCTGAACCAATTCACCCAAAACCGCACTCATATCCTGCGCCGAAACCGCGCCCATCTCAATCAAAATATTGCCGAGGGTTTGCCCCGTCAGAGACTGTGTTCTGTATGCCTTGGTTAACTGTTCTTCGGTTATAAGACCTTGCGAAAGAAGTATTTCGCCGCATTTTCTGCTTCTACGTCGTATTGACATTTTCCCCCCTCGCATTGTCCGTTTTTTGGTTTTTCATCAAAATTATTCAACATAAAATAAATTTTTGCGCAACACAAAGGAGGAAAAATATTATTTTATTGTGTTATGAAAACGTTTTTTTTAATTTTCACCCTAACTTTTTTAGGTTTTGCCGACCGAAAACCGCTTGTTTTGTCGCTTTCCGGCGGCGGCGCAAGAGGAATTGCCCACATAGGCGTTCTTAAATTCTTTGAAGAAAAAGGTATTATCCCCGACACCATCGTCGGAACGAGTATGGGAGCAATCGTCGGAACTCTGTATGCCGCAGGACATTCTCCCGCAGAAATTCACAGAATTCTGAAACCGCTTTCCACAGGAAACCTCGTATATGGGAACGCAAACGCAAGGTCTGTTCGCAATAAAAAACAAAAAACATTAATAACGCTTCGCTTCGACAGAGGCTTAAACGTAATTTTACCCAAAGGCATTGCTTCTCCGCAACTGTTGGACGGAATTATAGGTTCAAGCGTTATTGCCGCACAAATAAGCAGCGACGGAGACTTCGACAGATTGCCGATACCTCTTCGTATCTGGACTACAAATCTTTCTCGCGGCGAAGCGCAAATGCACAGAGAAGGCGACATTTTGCAAATCGCAAAAGCGTCTGCGTCCGCTCCCGGATTTATGCCTCCCGTAAAAATCGACGAAGATTGGCACGTTGACGGCGGACTTCGGGCAAATATTCCGCTTCTGGACAGCGTAAGAAACGAAAACACATTCATATTCGCCGTGGACGTAACTTCCGAGAGAAACAAAACCAAACGCCTCCGTTCACTGGTGGACGTAATACAGTTTGCCGTTGCAATGGGAATGAAAGAAACCGAAGTGGCAAATGCAGAATTAGCGGACATTGTTATTACTCCGCTCGGCGACGATATAAAAAACACCGAATTTTTTCTTTTTGACCAACTTGTACAGGCAGGATACGACGCCGCAAAAGAAGCGTTTAAAAATTCTCCCGAACTTCAAATTTACAAAAACAGCGGCAGAGTTGTTATTACACCGCCTGACGAATTTTGGATAAACGTAATAGAATTGGACGGCTTGCAAAGAACAAGAGAATGGTATATGAACCGAATTCTGGATATGGATTTGGACAGACCGATGACCTCGCAAAGAATTGAGCGCATAACAAGAATTGCCGAAGCGACCGATTTTTTTGAAAGCTTTCACATAACAGGACACGGCGATACTCTGACCGCCGTCGTTTTAGAAAAAGAAAGGCGAAGTTTGGGCTTAGGCTTACGTTTTGACAACCGCAATCTTGCTGAAATTCTTGTCGCCCCGCGATACGACAACATTATGGGACACGGAGTTTCCATCGGCGGTATTTTTCAGATAGGCTATTTGCGAAAAAGAATTATGAGCGAATTATCTTGGACTGTTCCGATAAAACAAAGCTTCAACTGGTATGTCGATTTTAATGCGTATTTGTCTTCACAGCGGCTTGTTTCCCGTCAAATAGACGAATCAACATATATCGACAGAGTAGTTATCAATTATTCGGAATCCGATATAACAAAAAACGGAATAAATTTGATTTCGGGTTTTGAATTTGCAAATGCCATAACGATTTTCGGAGGATTGCGCAGTGAAATATACAAGTCCCTACAGTCAAGAGACGGCGATGTCGCCTTTAATTTCACAGAGGGCAACGACAGGTTCAGAATGCTGATAACAGGCGTAGAAACAGACTACCGAGACGACGCATATTTCCCGTCATCGGGCGGCAGGCACAGATTTTGGCTTGCAGGCGCGAGCAATGAATGGGGAAGCCGAGACCGCTTCTTTACAATTAACGGAAACTTATCATTCGTCGTTCCGATAAACAGATTGCACACGTTTATGCCGTCGGTTTTCGTCGCTTGGGCAGACCAAGAATTGCCGCCTACAATGCGCTATTACATAGGAGGCGGTCGTTTTGAAGATTTTACTTCGGCTTCAAATATTTTATACACAATTCCTTTTGCGGGAGTTGACAATCGCCGTCTTTTCGCCGACAACTTTTTTATGTTTGAATTTGCTTGGCGGTATCAGTTTACACAAAGACACCCATTTTATTTTACGCTTTTCGTTAACGGCGGAAACGTTTGGAACTACGAGCAATACGACGAGGGCGGCAGTATTTCGAGGGAGTTTTTCAAAGATATTCCCGTCGGCGTAGAGACCGAACTGGCAATGCGAACTCCCGTAGGTCCTTTACGCTTTTCGTGGAGTCGTCTGATTGCGGGAGAATTCAGAGAAAATTTCGGGATGGAGCGGAAAAACATCTTCAGATTTTCGGCAGGATTTGATTTTTAAAGGACAAAATCCAAGCAAATCCAATAAAAAAGCCCTTTTCGCTTTCAAATTTGCTGTAAAAAGACTATTTTTTACACATTTTTCTTTTTAGAGATATTTTGCTTGTGCGCAAAATAGTATTTTACTTCTTTATATTGTGAAACTCTAATGAAACACAGGAGAACTTTATGAGCGAAAAACTTGACGCATTGGCGGAAGAGACACCAAAAAGCGATAAAATTTCCATTGGCGGAACAATTCGCAAACAAAGAATATCGATGAATATATCGATAGATAAAATTTCAAGAGATTTGAAAATAAACAAAACTTACGTCCAAGCGATTGAAGACGACAAGCACGAACTTCTTCCTGCGCTTCCATACGTGCGCGGTTATATAAAAGCTATAGGAGAATATCTGTCTATAGACTCAACAAAACTGCTTAAGCAATTCTCGTCGGAAGAAGAAAACAACAGCAATGGCAACGGCAACGGCGCAAAATCGAATACATCCTCTGCAAAAGATAACAGAGACAGCGGAAAACAAGAAAGTGATAAAGACGAAACCATAAATGTAAGTATGTCGGAACAGAAAAAAGGCAAAAACTACAGTTTCCCGATTTTGCTTTTAGTTCTATTGGGAGTTTTGGCTTATTTTGCCGCAAATTTCGGAACATTCGGAGACGAAAATATTTACGACGAAGAGATTGTTTCGACCGAAAGCGAAGCATTAGTTCCACCCGATGAAAGCGACGAAAACGAATTCGGCGAAGGCGAAGAAGGAGCAGACGGCGCGGCGGTTGCGCAAACTCCGAGCATTGAACTTGTGGTTAATTTGGCAAGAGACAGTTCTGCAATAGAAGTAATCAACGACGGAGTGCTTACACGCAACAGAACTTTTTCAAGACCGTACAGATTTACGGAAACCGCAAGAGACACCCTTGCAATTCGCCTCGGCGCGCCTATGGCGGCAGAGCTTACGTTTAACGGAAACTCCGTTGCAAGAAGCGGAAGCAGACCGACAAACTGGCTTTTTACAAATGACGGGAATTTCAGAACCATAACTTTCAACGAATGGCAAAGATTAAGAGAAAGAGCGACTGCACCGTAATGTGGATTGATACGCACGCACATCTTTGTCAGACTAACGAAAGCGATTTTTTTGCGCAACTCGAAAGAGCAAAAGAAGCGGGAGTTTGCGGAATAATAAATATCGGAACCGATATTGAAGAAAGCAAAACCGCCATTCGGAGAGCAAAATTGCCGACGCCTTTAAAGACCTTTGCCGCAATCGGAATATGCGTTCCCGAAAGCGGCAATTTTTCAGATAATTTTGACTGGGTCGATGAATTGAGCGATTTGGCGAAATCTCCCGAAGTCGTCGCAATAGGCGAAACAGGGCTTGACGGCGCAGGAAAAGACGGTTATCCGTCGATTGATTTGCAACTTTCAGCGTTCAAAAAGCAAATAGAATTAGCGAAATTGCATAACTTGCCGCTTATCGTTCACTCGCGAATGCAAGACGAAAAGGTGCTTGAAATGTGCATTTCTTCTGGAATAAAAAAGGCGCTTTTTCATTGCTTTACGGGAACTGCCGAAAGTGCGAAAAAAATTACAGACGCGGGCTTTTACATATCATTTTCTGGCATAATAACATTTGCAAAAAGCGGCTTAAACGAAGTAATAAAAGCGGTGCCGACAGAGCAAATTTTGATAGAAACAGACGCGCCGTGGCTTGCCCCTGCACCTTTCAGAGGAAAGCCAAACGAACCGTCATATATTCGATTTGTCGGTGAAAAGGTCGCTGAAATTCGCGAAATTGATGAATATGCAATGGCGAAAATAATAAAAGAGAACACTCAGAATTTTTTTGATATTGTATTTTAAGAGAATGGGAAATTTTTATGCGGGAAGATAAAGAAATCGAGCAAAATTACAATAATGTCGGCGCCAAAATAGGCGCGGCGGCTCCCCAAAACAGCGAGCAACCTATAAAGGTTTCTATGCCATCTCGTTCGGGAAGACTGAAACGCGGCGGAGGCAATGACCCGTTCGGCGCAATTATAGTATGGATTATATCTATTGCTTTGATGTTTATGATTATGCGAACAATGTCGGATAACACAGGTCCCGCAATGCTCGAACACAGCCAATTTCAAGAACTTCTGCAAATAAAGCAAACCGAACAAAACTTCAATATTTCGGCGGAAATCAGACCTTTGGAAAACGGCGTTGCGCAACTCAGAGGATTATTAAGCGATTCAAACGTTATTTCGCAAATTGCGCAAGTCGCTTCTCCGAATGTCCATTTTTTTGTAAACATACCATTTCCGCTTGACCCACAAACCGTCGAATACTGGAATGAAGTAGGAATGTCCTATAGAATTTTAGGACAACAATTCGGATTTTGGCAATTTATCAGTAATAATTTGTGGCTTATAATATTATCGATTTTTCTGTTTATGATGTTCAGAGGAGCGCGCGGAGCGGCGAGCGGGATGTTCGGCTTCGGAAAAGCGCGGGCAAAACAGCTGATGGACAATAATACCAAAACCTTTGCCGACGTGGCAGGCGCGAAAGAAGCTAAAAACGAGCTGGCAGAAATTGTAGATTTCCTTAAATCGTCCGAAAAGTACAAAAAACTTGGCGGGAAAATTCCAAAAGGCGTATTGCTTCTCGGCTCACCGGGAACAGGAAAAACCCTACTTGCCAAAGCAGTTGCGGGAGAGGCAAAGGTGCCGTTTTTCTTTATGAGCGGAAGTGAATTTACGGAAATGTTTGTGGGCGTGGGTGCTTCTCGTGTTCGGGATTTGTTCGACACCGCAAAAAAACAAGCGCCCTGCATAATTTTCATAGACGAAATAGACGCGGTAGGTCGCAAACGCAGTTCTGAATTCAGAGGCGGAAACGGCGACGACCAAACACTGAACCAAATGCTCGTAGAAATGGACGGGTTTGAAGAAAATTCGGGCGTAATCGTAGTAGCCGCGACAAACAGACCCGACGTCTTAGACCCTGCGCTTCTTCGGGCAGGACGTTTCGACAGACAAGTTGTCGTAGATGTCCCCGACGTAAAAGGTCGCGAAGAAATTTTGCAGGTACATACCAAAAACCTGCCGCTTGCCGACGACGTTCATTTGGAAACAATAGCCAAAGGTACTCCCGGTTTTGTCGGCGCGGACTTGGCGAATTTAGTGAATGAGGCAGCTCTTCTTGCGGCGCGTTTTGAGGCGGAAAAAGTGAGTATGATTGATTTTGAAGAGGCAAAAGACAAAATCGCAATGGGAACCGAGCGAAAGAGTATGGTATTGTCCGAAAAGGAGCGGAAAATGACCGCTTATCACGAGGCAGGGCACGCCATTTGTACGCTTCATTGCGAAAACGCCGACCCGCTTCATAAAGTTACAATTATTCCGCGAGGCAGAGCGCTCGGCATTACATACTCCGTCCCCGAAGAAGACAAACATTCCTATTCCAAAGATTACCTTTTAGACAGAATTTGCGTAGCAATGGGCGGACGCGCCGCAGAAAAAATAGTTTTCGACAACTTTACGACAGGCGCCGCCAACGACATAAAAGTATCAACCGATTTAGTGCGAAAAATGGTTTGCGAATACGGAATGTCGGAAGCAGGTCCCATTGCTTTGGGCGCAAAAGAAGAAGAAGCGTACTTGGGATATGAGATGACATCGCGCAATTACTCCGAAAAAATGGCGGAAGAAATAGACCGCCTCGTTAAAGGAATAATACTGAAGCAAGAAGAGCGTTCCATAAAAATACTCACAGAACACCGCGCAAAACTCGACCTGCTTGCCGAAGCGCTTATTGAACACGAGCTTTTGGACAAAGAAGAAATAGACAAAATTATTTCGGGAACAGGCATTGAACGCGCCAAAAAGAGCCGTGATAAAGACCTCGCGCCCATAGATATGAGAGCGTGGGCAACGACCGACAAGGTCGAAATTTCGTCGGAGGGTGAAAACATATCGACTTCCCGCAAACATTTCGATGAAACAGCAAAGCAAAACGAGCAAATTATTGAAGGTTTTGAGAGAAGGATTGCCGAAGAAGAAGATATAATTTTAATTTTGGAAGCAAAAGTCGCCGAAGAAGAAAAGAAAACGCCGCCCGACAGAAAGAAAATAAAGTCCTTTCTGGAAAGCATTAAAAGCGTGCAGAAAAAAATAAAATTCTATCGCAAAAACATCAAAATTGCCGATGATATTATTTATCTTGCAGAAGGCGCATCATTGTTGCTTGAAGAAGCAAATGCCGCCGACCACGCAGAAGAAAAACCAAAAAAGGAAAAAGACGAGAATAAAGAATGAACATAGATTTTAAGGTAATGGGAATATTAAACATCACCCCCGATTCGTTTTCGGACGGGGGATTGTATTTTGGCGATTTAGGCAAAATAATCGACCGCGTCGCAAAAATGACGGAAGAAGGCGCGGATATAATAGACGTCGGCGGCGAAAGCACAAGACCGAATTCCGATGAAGTTCCCCTTGACGAAGAACTAAACCGAGTAATTCCTGCGGTCGAGGAAATCCGTAAAAGGTTTGATACGACTATTTCAATCGATACCCGAAAAAGCGAAGTTGCAGAACAGGCGTTAAACCTTGGTGCAAACTGGATAAACGATGTAAGCGCGGGAAGATTTGACCCGAAAATTCCAAAAATAATTGCGAAACACAACGCAACAGCAATCGTAATGCACAGCCGAGAATGCCCAAAAAAAATGCAGGATAACCCACATTACGACGATGTAATAACGGAAGTAAAAAACGAGTTGCAAAATTCGGTAAATTTGTTTATTTCTGCGGGCGTATCGAGAGATAAAATAATTATCGATCCCGGAATAGGCTTCGCGAAAAGATACGAAGATAACCTTGTTTTAACCGCAAATCTCGACAAAATCGCTTTTGATAACTACCCGATGCTTTACGCCGCTTCCCGCAAAAAATTTATTGCCCAAACAATCGAAAGTGAAACAAAAAATCGACTTTACGGCGGACTTGCGGCAATCGGACAGGCATATTTGAACGGTGCAAGAATTTTTCGCGTGCACGACGTCGCCGAGACCGTCGATTTTTTGAAAATGAGCGCAAAACTTGCTGTATTCAAATCTATTACAGGAGGTAAAAAATGAACCTTGCCACAACAACGCACGAACATAATAAAATCCCTGCCGACGATTATCTTATTTTTATAATCTGCATAATTTTTGCGGCATTCGCCTTTTATTTGGATTCGCCGAGCGACATACTCGCAGGACTGCACAGAATAAACACATCCCGAAGCGTTCTTATTACCGACTACGTTGCATTGGCAGGTATCGGCGCAACGCTTATAAATTCGGCAATTCAGGTGCTTCTCACGCTTGTCCTTGTTATGACCACCAAAACCAAGCTTACGGGAAGAGTAATCGCCGCGATATTTTTGACCGCGGGGTTTTCGCTTTTCGGCAAAAACATATTTAATACACTGCCGATAATCGGAGGCGTGTGGCTTTACGGAAAGGCGACAAAAACGGATTTTCGCTACCTTGTTTTGCAGGCAATGATTGCAGGAACAATCGCGCCGATAGTCAGTGAAATAGCGTTTTTCGGCGATTTTACAACCCCTCTCAAAATCCTCGCGGCTTATGCGGTCGGAATATTTGTCGGCTTCATTTTTCCGGTGGTTTTAGAAAAAACTGTCCCTATTCACAAAAATTATTGTCTCTACAAAGGCGGAATTGCGGGCGGTTTTATAGCTGTGATGTTTGCGGGACTTTTCAGAAGTTTCGGCTTTGAAATCAATCCCGAATACTATTGGGATATAACGCACACTTTACCTCTGTCGGTTCTTTCTTACACCATTGCGGGAGTGCTTATTCTGTTCGGTTTAATTGCGGATAATCCCCAGAACACTCTACGAAAATTTATGTCTCTTACAAGAGAAAGAGACACGAGCGACAGCGATTTTTTCAGGACGTACAAATACACCGCTTATGTAAATATCGGAATTTTGTGCGCGCTTGCAACAACCGTTATGCTACTTTTAGATAAACCCATTAACGGACCTATTTTGGGGGGAATTTTTACTATTTCGGGATTTGCCGCCGCAGGAAAAAGCCTCAGAAACGTCGTTCCTATTCTTGTAGGAAGCATATTCGCCGCGCACATAAACTTTTTGGACGTCGGCGACCCTCAAAACGCCCTTGCCATTCTTTTTTCCACGGGACTTGCGCCGATTGCAGGTAAATACGGCTGGCATTGGGGAATAATTACAGGCTTTGTGCACGTGTCAATCGCCATATTTGTGGGCGACATAAACGGCGGACTTAACCTTTATAACAACGGTTTTGCAGGCGCCTTTGTCGTGGTGATAATCATTCCGATTATAGGCTTTATTAACAGCACATTCGCCAAGACAAAGGCGCGAATAGAAGAAGAATTTCACTTAGGATAACTTCTTCTTCTCCCGTATTTTTTTCGCCGCCGCAATTCCCAAAACGACCAATACAAAGATGTATGCGGGAAGCGCGGCAAGTAATCCATAACGCATATAAAGCGAATCCACTTTCATTTCTATTGTGTGTGTTCCCGCGGGAATTTCCACCGCCATAAATGCAAGGTCGGAGTTTATAATCTGCGCCTTTTCACCGTTAACAAAAACTTCCCACGACGGATAAAAACTTTCGCTTATGCGCAAAAGCCCTTGCGTTTCAACTTGGACTTCCGCAATTCTGCGGTTTGGAGTATATTTTATCCAACGCGTAGTAATATTTGTATTGGCGCCATCTGTTTCTGCCGAGACAAATGAAGGCGTTTGCTCCAAAATTGCGGTTTTATGCGCAAGCCACGCGGGATTGTTTATGGTCTGCGAAATCTCTTGCCAATCGTCTTTTACAACAAAACTATTGGTAAATGCGAGGCGCGGCATTGCGTTTCTGTTCTCCAAAAACATAAGCTGGTCTGCCCTGCTTGCTCCTTGCGGAAAAAAGAAAACATAGCGCACACCTGCAAGATTAAGCGTATTTGAACCCTCTGCAACAGGGTCGGCAACACCCATTTGAGCACGTTGGAAAATCGGCGCAAAATAATTCATACCGCCGCGAGCGCGAAACTCACGGTAGCGCACAAGTTCGTTGTCGTGAAAGCCGTTTACGCCTTCAAGTCCCCAAAAACTCTCTATATTTTCGTTCCAAACTCGCTGAACTTCCGGGAAAACCATTGTGCGAGCGGGAGCGCCGCCTCTTTCGATATTAGTTCTCCGCAAAACTTCAGCAACGGCGGGAGGAGTATTTCTGTAAATCGCATTACTTTGGAAATTCACAAACTGCGTTCCGACGCGGAGCATATCGATTATTCCGAGAATAAAAATTATAGCAATCGCAATCTCTTTTTTGAGGTAGCCGCAAACTGTCGCCCAAACCGAAACCAAAATCGCCGTTGCAATTATCCACCAAATACCGAGCGCGGGAAGGAAGTTTTCGGTGAAATTCCTCTCCCATATTTGCACCCCGTTTCCTTGCTGATTACCCGCCAAATTCGCGCTGAACATATCGCTGAATGCAAAATTAAATCCTTTATCCGCAAAAGCAAGGCAAATAAGCGATATTACCCCGACCGAGGCGAGCAAGCCGATTTTGGTATTTTTGAGACGTTTGGGGCTGAAGTTTTTCCATTCTTCGTTCCAAATATCTTTTAATGCAACCGCGCTCAAAAGAATTATTGCGAACGCGGCGACAAATATAATCATTCCCATTGCACGGAATTGGTCAATCCCGGGGATAAAATTATATGCAAACATATAAAGCGAAATAACGTCCTGCGGGTTCGGACCAAAGCGTATTCCGGGAGAGTTCGCAGCAACAGCCAAAAGCATAATGAAAACAGAAAGCGCAAGCCAGAATATCCGCCATTTCGACGGCTTAAAAACAAACGCAAGCACTGCCAAAATCATAGCGGCGGCACCGATGTATTCCGTATTTAACTTAAAGAAGTTTTCGCCCCAGTAATATTGATACCAGCCGCTGAATTCCGCAATCCAGAGCGACATAATTTCCGCAAAATGCAAACTCCACGAAGTCGCCTTTGCAAAGTCGATTTCGCCGCGCACCGAATGAGCGTTCTGTATAAAAAACATAGAAACCAAGAACTGCGGCGCACCAATCATAAGACCCAAAAACACGCCGCCCCAAAAGAAAAGCGTGCCGTTTCGCAATAGTTTTATCTCGGATTTTCGTTCGTCGCCGATTTTATGCCTAATTTTTTGGAAAAGCAGAATGCCGTTAAAAAGCCAAACCGCTCCGATTGCCCAAAGCGCAAAATACACCATTTGCACGTGAACCGTAAGCAAAGAAAATCCTATAACTATACCCAAAAACACGAGTTTTTTGAGGTCGGGTCTGTCCAAGCCCGCTTTTACTATCCAAACCATAAGCGGAAGCATTGCAATAACCGCCATTTTTGCGTCGTGTCCGGGAGATACCGTCGAGAAAAACGCAGGGCTCAGCATATAAAAAACTCCCCCAATTCCTGCAATAAACACGGGGAATTTGAACGCCTTAAAAAGCATTAAATAGAAAAACAGTCCACCCAAAAACAGATGCAAAATCAGTTTTCCCTGCTGTCCTTGATACGCAGGCATAAGATAGTTAAACGGGAAAGTTATGGGGAGCAGGTAGTCGCCTATCATTGCGTCGCCCGTGGGCATTCCGCCCAAAAGCCCTCTGTTCCACTGAACGATTTGCCCGTCCTGCATTAACCCCTCGCGCATAATAGTTCGCGGTCCGAATTTGGCTACTCTGTCGCTTGCAATAAGCATTTTGTCGGGATTTGCCCACTCGTGAAACACGCCGATAATTATTGCCAGCATAAAAGCGATTATGGCAAAATGCGCCCATTTTGGGGTTTTTGCGCCTAATGTATTGCTGAGTTGTGTAGTCATTTGTTCTCCTTGGTTTTTTATTTTCGGAGACAAAAATACTATTTGTTTAACTTGTAATGCGCCCATATAGTATTTTAGTGCTGTTATTTTACTTATTTTCTCATAAACCAAAGGAAAAAAATGCTTACGGCGGTCGAAAATCCCGTTAATATAAAAAAAGAGCGACGTTATCTAAAATCGCTTTATTTTATAATGTTTTTGGCGTTTGGTTCAATACAACCGTTCGCTATGGCTTTTTACAAACGCATTTTAACTACCGAAGACGGCTCGCCCGATATGCTTTTAATAGGAATTATTGCCACAGCAAGTCCGGTTGTCGCCTTTTTTGCGAATTTATCCGTCGGAGTTCTTTGCGACAAATTTAATTTAAGTCAAAAACTCGTGAGCATTTTAGCTTTTATGGGAGCGGTTTTTGCAACAACAATAGGAATTTTAGGCGCACACACAAGCATAGCGCTTCCGAACTTTGCAATGCTTTTCATTATTGCCGTTTTATCTTACAGTTTTGTTATCGCCTCGCTCGGTCCTCTTGTGGACAGCGAAACATTGCACCATCTGAACAAGCATTCCGACCGCAAAAAATTCGGAAATTTCAGGATTTGGGGAACTTACGGCTGGGCTGTTTCGGCGCTGACGGTCGGCGTTCTTTTAACCTTTGTAAGCCTTAGCGAAACCGGAGAAAATTATCGACTGATATACTTTGTCGGCGCGGCAATGATGTTGTTTTTGGGAATTTTCGGAATAAAAGCGCGTCCCGTAATGGTCAAAAAACCAAAAATATCATACGCATACATCTTTAAAGATTTTCTGTTTATGCGCTTTTTAATCTTTGTTTTTATACAAGGGATAATAATGGCGAGCACAACCGAGTTGTATTTCAGTTTCTTTTGGGCGCAAGTGCTTTCGGGACCGCTTCAAATAGGAATGGTTTACGCTTTTTGGACAATTCCCGAAATATTTATAATGAAAAACAGCGACAAACTGCTCCATAAATTCGGAAGCAGAAATATACTTCTGTCAGGAATTTCCTTTATTGCGCTTCAACTGCTTTTGCTCTCGTTTCTTACGCCCGATATGCCGTTTATCTTGAAATTTATGCCCGCAATGCTTCACGGCGTGTCGTTTGCTCTGCACTTTATCGGCACAATAAACTATCTCGACTCTTACGCTCCGCAAAATATGAAAGCAACCTATTTAACAACAATGTACATAGCGCGCTCGGTATTTGCGGCGGTAATCGGCGGCGCAGTCGGCGCAACGGTAATTCACAATTTCGGAACAAGCATACTTATGCGCGGCGGCGCAGTCGGTATGATACTGATGGCAGTGTTCTTCGTAATGTTTGTGAAGAGACCGAAAGAGATGGCTGAACAGAATTGAAAACAAAAAAAGCGGATAGAAATACCCGCCTTTTTTTTATTTTATGACCGAAAAAGTCTTCACTTAATGCATCATTATATTCTTAATCAACTTCTGCGCTTTGTTTGAACGTCTTAATTTTATAAGTGCGCCGTCTTTCAGCTGTCTTACTCGTTCGCGGGTGATGTCCATTTGCTGACCGATTTCTTCGAGAGTGTAGTGCGTTTCCTCGCCTATGCCGTAATATTTACGGACGACAAGGTATTCGCGCTCGGTCAAAAAGTCGCGCATTATTCGGCACATTTCGGACGATACCGAGTTTTCGAGCGCTTTTGAGTCGGTGTCTTCTATGCTGTCGTTGGCGATGGTATCGAGCAATGCTCCGCCGTCGTCGTCGCGCAGAGGCGCGTCAAGCGAACGGTGGCGACCGCTGATTTTCAGTGAGTTTATTACGTCGTTTTCACCCATTCCCATTGCTTCGGCTATTTCGGCGTTAGTGGGATTTCGGGAATATTTTTGCATTAACTGCTCGCGAACCTTGCTCACTTCGTAAATTGTCGCAACTCTGTTAAGCGGAACTTTTACTATTCTTGAATGGTCGGCAAGTCCTTGCAAAATCGCCTGTCTTATCCACCAAACAGCATAAGAGATAAATTTGAAGCCCTTGGTTTCGTCAAAACGGCGCGCCGCTCTTATGAGACCGAGGTTTCCTTCATTTATTAAGTCGCTCAATGTAAGCCCTTGATTTTGGTAGCCGATGGCAACACCGACAACAAAGCGCAAATTCGCCTTTATAAGCATTTCTTCGGCTTTAGCGTCTCCGGCACGGATTTTCTTAGCTGTCTCTCTTTCTTGTTCCGGTGTTAGCGGATTATATTTTGTAATATCTTTGAGATATAGTTTTAAGCTTTCTTCTTCCGTAGAAATGCTGTATTTTTCCGAACCGGACATCTATGTACCCCTTTTTCGTAGATAGTTAGACGCAAAATACTATTTTCCACAAGCAAATTTCGGAATTTCCGTTAAATTTTATACTTTTTTTGAATTTTATATATTATATATGTACAAATAATAGTATTTTATGGGCAAAATTCCGAAACAGAAAGGTTTTTATATGAAAAAAATATCTTTATTTTTTATTTTATTGCTTGCAATAGCAAGTTTTGCGCAAAATACGGTGCCGGGACACGATTGGGTCGAAACAGGACAGATGCTCAGATATCCGAGCAACCGATTTTTTACGGCAGTCGGGATTGGAGCAAATGAAGCGACGGCAAGAGAAAACGCCATCGTTGAAGTCCGAAGACAGATTTCGGCGAGCATCGATTCGCGGACATTATTGACGGAAGTGCAAATCACCGAAAACAATCGAACGACGACAACTTCGCAATTCGACCAAACACACATAATGGCGGTTGCAGGCAACGTTGAAGGCGTGCAGATAATTGCGACGGAGGCGCGCGAAGGCAATTTTTTTGCATTTGCGGCGCTCGAAAAAGAAAGATTTATTTCACATCAAAGGATGAAAATTACCGAACTTCGCAACGCATTGATTGAAGCGAACAAGCAGGCGCAAAATGCAGAAAAAGACGGAAACATCGCCCTCGCACTTCAGATTTACAATTCGACTTTCGACAAAATTTCGGCGATAGAAGCCGAGCGAGCTCTGCTTTCTGCGGCGACTACCTTGAATACAGCCGACGGGGTTCCCATTTCGCGCTCTCAGATTTCCGCAAACATTGCGCGATTGGCGGCATCTCTGAGAATAACTGCGGCAAGCGAAGAAAGCCAAAGAGTTTTTATTGAAGATGTGGCGGAACTCGAATTTACGGTTTTGGTAAAATCAGACGGCAATGAAGCGGAAAACATACGCGTTTTGTTTTTTGACGCCAACGAAAGAAGAGTGGCAACCGCGCTTACCAACCACGAAGGTTTGGCGCATTTTATGCTTGGAGACAGCGCCCCGACAGCCCGCGGAACTCACAGATTTACGGCAAAAATTGACTGGAACGGCGAAACCATCGGCGAAGCGCGCTTTTCTTACACCGTGCAAACACGAGAACTTTCTGCGCGAATTTCGGTATCGGTATCGAACGACTTGCGAAACGGACGCGCCGAAATTGAACGCGCAGTACTACAAATGTTCTCGGAACACGGAATAACCAACAGCGCGACAAGTTGCGCAAGAATTACAGCCACTGTTTCCGACACGCCCGGTGAAACCGTGCAGGGAGTTTCGGCGGCAAGAACGTTTGTTCGCTCAACCGCCGAAGTGCTTATTTCGGTTTCCGACCAACGAGGCACGACTGTATTTTCGGCAGGCGCAAATCAGCTCGGAATGGCAAACCAAAGAACGGGCGCCGTCGCCGACGGGGTAAGAAAAATGCGTTTGGGCGCAAATCTTTCTCCGATGCAAGAAGCAATCCGAGCAGTTTTGGACGGTTGTCAGTAAATTTCACGACAAATCGCGCAGAAAATCGTGATTTTTTGCGCGAACGTCTTCGGCAAAATTTATTTTTATGCAAATAAATTTTGATTTTTTGTGTTTTACAGAAAAGAAAGTGTTGTTATAAATGATAAAAAAATTACTGTTCAGTTCTACCGCGACCCAAAAAAGGGTTGCTATTCTTGAAGACGGAAAAGTCGCCGAATATATTGTAGAACAGCCCGACGAATGCCGCATCCTCGGTAATATTTACAGAGGTCGCGTCAGCAGGGTTGTTCCAAGTATTCAGTCGGCTTTTATTGATATAGGACTGGAAAAAAACGCGTTTTTGAACGTCAGCGACATCGAAATGGCGCTTATTCCCGACCTCGAAAAAGAACAAAGCGAAGATGACGACGACGATTACGACTACGACGAACAATTAGCCGCAGAAAGAGCAGACTCCGTAAACAATGACGAAACCGAAAGCGAGACGGACAAAAAGAAAGGCGGAAAATATCTGCCGATAGAAGACCTGCTCGAAGACGGACAAGAAATTATTGTTCAGGTTTGCAAAGAGCCCATCGGCGACAAAAGCCCGAAAGTTATGACAAAAATCTCGCTCGCAGGACGTTTCACCGTTCTTGTTCCCGACAACGAAAACATAGGCATTTCAAAGAAAAGCGCAGGCAAAAAACAACGCAAACGCCTAAGAAAAGTGCTTCGCGAAATGCTTCCCGACGGAATGGGTTGCATAGTTCGCACCATAGGTTTGGAAGTTGACGAAGAGTTAATTTACAACGAACTCAAACAGCTTGTCGCCGAATGGGACGAAGTTCAGAGAAAATCACTTGAAGGCGAAGAGCCGTGCCTGCTTTACAAAGAGCAAAACATAATAACATCGTCAATAAAAAACTTTTTTTCAAACGAAGTAGATGAAGTTCTCGTGGATAACACCGAAGATTACAACGAAATAGTGGTATATCTGAACAATGTCGCCCCCGAAATGCTGAGCAGAGTTTCGCTTTACAAACAAAGTACTCCGCTTTTTGACGCATACGGAATAGAAAAAGATTTGGACAAGTCGCACAGACGAAAAATCTGGCTGAAAAGCGGCGGATATTTGTATTTCGACAAAACGGAAGCGTTGCTCGCAATCGACGTAAATTCGGGGCGAAACAACTCCGAAGACACGCTCGAAGATACAGTTTTCGCAGTAAATATGGAAGCGGCGAAAGAAATAACGCGCCAACTCAGACTTCGCGACGTCGGCGGCATAATTGTTGTGGATTTTATCGATATGAAAAAGGGCGAAAATCGTCATACTTTGGAGCAAACAATGCGCGAATACCTCAAAAACGACTCCACAAATACCGCCTGCACAGACCTTTCGCGCTTCGGACTTATGGAAATGACCCGAAAACGAGTACGCCCCGGCATAAACGAAATGATGACGGACGTCTGCCCATCCTGCAACGGCTTGGGAAGAATTTTCTCCACCAAAACAATCGCCTCAAAATTAGACAGATGGCTTCACAGAGCGGCGGCAGAAGAGGGCGGGCAAATTTCGCGCATAAAAATTCTCACTTCCAAAACTCTTTTTGACTACATCGAAAGAAACAACTTACAGGCGCAATTAGAGAGCAACCACAAGATAAAGTTGTTTTTTGAGATTTCATCGCGCTTAGAACAGGACGAGTTTGAGGTATATACAAAAGAAGACGGCGAAGATATTACAGAAAAACACTTATAGGTCTTGCGTACGCGCTTAACAATATACTATTTTAGTAGGCACTTTTCGGAAAATAAAAAAATTTAATAGATTTGAGGAGAAACTTAAAGATGGTTTCAGTTGTAAAACAAGGCGGTTTTCAGTATAAGGTGAGCGAAGGCGAAACGCTCGAAATTCCGCTTGTAGATGGCGAAGTCGGGCAAGAAATTACTCTTGAATCCGTTCTTCTTTTGAGCGACGGAACAAAAACGACTGTCGGCACACCCGAAATTGCAGGCGCAGTTGTTAAAGCGGAAATTGTGGAACACGGGCGTTCAAAAAAGGTTTTGGTAGTCAAAAAACTCAGAAGAAAAGACTATCAGAGAAGAAACGGTCATCGTCAAGATTTCACAAAAATTAAAATTACTTCGATTAAAGCGGCGTAAGGAAAAGGAGATTTAGATATGGCACACAAGAAAGGTCAAGGCTCGACAAAAAACGGTCGCGACAGCAACGCCAAACGTTTGGGAGTTAAAGAATACGCAGGCGAATTGATTAGCGCGGGAAGCATTATTATCCGTCAGCGCGGCACAAAAATTCACGCGGGTGAAAACGTCGGTATGGGTAAAGACCATACGCTTTTTGCAAAAACCGAAGGCAAAGTAGATTTCTACAAAAAAGCGGGCGACAGAAAATTTGCGAGAATTATCCCCGTTGTAGCATAAGTTTTCTTTAATTTGCAAATCGGCAATGAAAAAGATTAAAATTAAAGCGCAAGAGATTTTATTTCTTGCGCTTTTTTGTTTTGTTGCGACGGCGTTCGCTCTTCCCTCTTTACCTCTGTCGTTTTTTGAGAACGAGAGCGTTTTTGCTTCGGCAGAAGAAAATGCAAACATAGCCGAACTTTCGTTTGAAACGTCTTTTTGGGACAAAGGCGATACGGTCATTGTCGCGATAATTATAGGCATTCCCGAGAACTACCATCTTTATTCCAACCCCAAAGGTCCGGGAGTAGGCAGAGAACTGCGCATAAATTTTGACGACAACGCAGGCGTTCTTTTTGCCAAACAAACCACTCCACAAAAATATTTGCCGCCAAATGAGCCGCCCGAACTTTGGCTTTGGGCGTGGCAAAACGAGGCAATTATTTTTATTGCATTTTCGAGCAAATATTTTTCGCCGCCCGTATATATAGAAATAGAGGGTGGTTATTGCCGAATTTCGTGCATTCCGTTTTCGCGGCGCCTCAAAATTGAACCGAACGGCAATGTTTTTGACAAGGATTTGAAATACATTTTTGAAAAAGCAAAGAAATTTCCTTTGGCTGACGATGATTTGATTGTATTTAACATACATATTTCACCGCAAAACTTCTCATTACTTTCGGCTATATTTATTGCGTTTTTGGCAGGAATAATTCTGAATTTTATGCCTTGCGTTTTGCCTGTTTTGGGAATTAAAATCTTATCGTTCTCACAAAACACAAGCAAAAAAACGGCGTTTCTTAAAAGTTTGGCGTTTTCGGCAGGAATTATTTTTGTTTTTTTGCTTTTGGCAATCGTCGCAATTCAGGCAAAAATCTGGTGGGGACAACAATTCCAAAATCCGATTTTTATCACAGCTCTCGCATTATTTATGGTAGTCGGAGCGTTAGTTTTATTTGACATTTTAACTCTTTCGCCAAATTCAAAAGTCGCCGATTTAGAAAGAAAGCAAGACAAAAGCACATTTTTCGGGAATTTCGTCCGCGGAATTTGCGCCACAATTTTGGCGACCCCCTGTTCGGGACCGCTTTTGGGTGCAATTTTTGCTTGGGTTTTGATAGACAACACACCAAATGCCGTCTTGGCAGTTTTCTTGGCGGTTGGTGCGGGAATGAGCGCGCCGTATATGGTTTTGAGCGTATTCGGCGGCGCAAAAATTTCGCAGAAAATCGGAAAACACTCACATTCGCTCAAAAAAATACTGGGCGTAATTCTGCTTTTATTTGCAGTCTATTTACTTTTCTCCGCGCACTCACACAGAATTCTACCGAACAGTGTTCTGAACACTGTTTCAAACAGTGTTTGGATAGAATTTTCGCAAGAATTATTCGAAGAAGCGCAAAGAAACAGACAGAGCGTAATTGTTCAATTCACTGCAAGATGGTGTTTAAACTGTCAATACAACAAAATTACAGTTTACGAAACGCCTGAAATTCGCCGAATTTTGACAGAAAGAAACATTTTGGCATTAAGCGCCGATTTAACAAACGAAAACATTGAAGCGCAGAATTTAAAGCAAATGTTAAATTCCCGAAGCATACCCTTTATGGCAATTTTCGACGGAAACGATTTTTCAAATCCCATAATTTTTAGAGACATAGTAAGCCGAGGCGCAGTTTTGCAGGCGTTGGAAAGAGTAAGATAAGAGCAGGTTTCGTGTAATTAAACCTGCCCTTGGTGTTTGAATGTTATCTATTCACCCCAATTCTCGCGGAATACGAAAATCTTCTGCCGCTGATACCTGTTGCTTCCACCACAATCAAATACGTGCCGTTGGCGACGTATCTGCCTGCGGCATTGGTCAAATTCCAGATGATGGTGGGTTCGACAGGCTCACCCACCGATAAGCCGAGCGCAAAACTGGTCGCTGAGCCTGTCGAAGCGAACACGACATTGCCCAAATTATCGAATATCGTCAAATTCACCGTTGCGGGCTCAGGAGTTATCACCGAAATTCTTGCCATATCTGAGACGATGGCATTTTCAAGGAATATGCCGTATCGGCTGTCTGCGTTTTGTTTGTTGCGAATTAAAGATGGTGCGCAACCATCTAATTCTGTTAATTGCGGTATTTCTCGTGTTTCGCTGTCTGTTTCGGTGCAAGCGTTGCAAGTTCTTGTTCTTTCTCTGCTTCCATCTGCCGTGCAACTTGCTTCAACTGCAACGTTCCAAATACTCCAACTATTCCAAAGATGACCTAATGCAGGTACAGGCAGTATTTCCCTTCCTACTTCATAGCACAAACTACAGCTTCTAGTTCTCGTTCTGTCGCCTGCTTCCGTGCAAGTTGCAGTAGTATCTCCCCAAGTGCTCCAAGTTCCCCAATTATGTATCAGCGCAGGTATTATGTTGCTTTCACTATGGTCGCAACCACGTCTTGTACAAATTCTTTCTTCTTCTCCAGCTCTTCCGCAAATTGCAGGTAATATCATTTCCCAGTCGCTCCAATCGTGGTCTAATGCCACTATTTCACGATTTTCGCTATGCTCACAATTCCCCCTTGTGCAAGTTCCTGTTTCTTCGCCTGTCGCTTCGCAAGTTGCCGCTGTTGTTTCCTGCCAATCAAGCAAGTGTCCCAATGCTGTTGTTATTTCTTGTTTAGTGTGCGTTGCATCATTTAGGCAGGTGTACTCTCTGATACCGTTTGTCAAACAAGTCAGTTCTTGTATTACCATTCCCTCATCCCAATCGTGCGCAGTTGGGTCAATCGGTATTTCCCTTGTTATTTCGTGAGTGCAATCTGAACGCATACATCTTCTGAATTCTAATCCTGTTTCTATGCAGGTCGCCGCAGTTCTTACAGTAAAAGCAGTCGGTAAATTATGACCGAGCGCCGCCACAAGAACTTTGTCGCAAATTGTGCAAATTTGCGGCGTTGTGCAAGTCGCCGCTACGTCTGTGGAATGTCCACCCACCAAAACAACCCGCCTGTTCTGTTCTCTACCTGCTTGTGTAGCATTATCTGCGATGGGATAACCTTCTCCATAGCCAACGGCACGAAGCTGACTAGCTGGAACGCCTTGTTGTATGAGATAATCCATAACCGAATTTGCTCTATCTTGCGAAAATCTCAAATTGTTCTCTACTCTTCGCTCGGAAAAAACCCCCTCAGCAGAAGTGTGTCCTTGTATTTCAAATGAGACATTAGGATAACTGAGAATGAAATTAGCAATATTGTCAAGTACCCAATGTGATTCGAGAAGCAATTCTGCACTTCCAATCCGAAAATTAACCCCTTGTAATATTTGGCTTCCGCATTGCCCCCACACCACACTCGTAGCAACCATCACCGCCGTCAACACCTTAAAAAACCTGCCCATAAAAGCAACCTCCTGTAAAAAAGTTAAAGCAAGAACAAGCAAAGGCTGTTCCGCCAAAATTCATAATTTTGCGAAAACTTTGAATAAATCCATATATTGATAATAACAGACCACGCAGGCAGAACAACCTAATAAAGGTTGGCTTACGTAGCTCTGTTAAAAACAGAAATAAATATATGAAAAGTCAGAACAAAATTCCAACAATTCAAAGTTTTCGCACCAATAAAATACTATTTGTTTGGGGCGAGGTGGCAGTTTGATGTTTTTTTTGTGAGAAATTACAAAAAAATACAAATTTTCATTTTACTCTTGACTTTTCGGGGAATTATTTGGTATATTCTTATCAGAAGCAAAAAACTCTTGTAGTTTTTTGTCTGTAAAAGGCGACCTGCTTGCTTCCGCCCGTCCATTTACGGGGTCGAGTTGTAAGAGGTCGCTATTTTTATATACCTGCACGTCACTAACCGTTGTAGCGTGTAATTCGTTTCTTTCTACATTGCCTTTTTTTACATTGTTTTCGGAAACGGTAAACCTAATAAAAAAAACATTTTTTCCGTCGGTAAACTTGTTTATATAATGATGAAACGCCTTTATGTTAGGGTGTGCTTTATGCCCCGGATATACAATTTCAGGCTCTATTAAAAATCTAAAAGATGTTCTGTAAAGTTCAGGAATGTCTTTTATAATTTTAATAGCGTTTTTGTTTTTAGAACTTATTATTTTGGTTGCCGTTGCAACAGGGACAAGCACCGTTTGTCCTCCGTTATCATTTGCAATTGCTTGGGGAAATTTTCTTACAATTTCTTTGGCTTCTGTTTGACTTATTAGTTCGCCCATCGTTATTTTTTTAATAGGCAAATTTTCGATTTGTTTCCTGTTCACAGTCATTACACTCAGATTGTCGCTCATATTTTTTCCTAAATTTTTTAATATTCGCCTTTGAGAAAATAATTTTTTCATTTTTTTGCCAAAGAACGGGGAGAAAATACTATTTATTTCGGAGCACTGCGGCGGTTTGATAGTTTTTTTACCCATTTCTATTGTATCTTATTCTGTTTCAGAAAAAATAATGGATAATATATTAGTTAACCACTGATTAAATCGCTGATTAAAACAGTGTTTAGTTTTTTACGAAAACGCTACATATAAGACGAAAGTCGGAGATTGGGCGGTTTTTTGTGGGAACTTAGCATTTCCGCTAACTTTTGTTTTTTGGCAAATAGTATTTTACTCCAAAAAAGGAGAAAAAATGATACACGAACTAAAAAAAGTCGAAGAACTCGTGTCGGGTATTAACGAAGTGCATAAAAAATTCTCCGACTACTATTTTGATTGCGACGAAAAAAAAATAAATTTGGCGAAAACTATTCGCCATATTCCGTTCGACCACATTCGCCTGTATCGACTTAATTTGCACGAAAGCATAAACGATTATATTTGGGAATTAATTCAAAAAGATTTAAGGTTTCTTTATCGAGTAAAAACTATGGAAAGTTTAACGGATAAAATCGAACGTTTTAGCCAAAAAGAAAATCAATATCCCGTCAGCAATTGGCTAAACGACATATTCGGAGCAAGAATAATCGTGAAAACCGAACTTTACAACGAAATAAGAGAAAACCTGTCTCCGTGGGAAGAAAAACTCGGCTTAAAAAACTGGTACGAAAAAGGCGAAAATGCAGAGGACGGCTACAAAGCGCTTCACGTTTATTTCAAAAACAAACTGAATTATTTTTTCCCTTGGGAATTACAAATTTGGGACGAAAAAAACATTGAAACCAATATTCAACACCACAGAATGTATAAAAGAGGCTTTGTAAAATAAATGACCAAACACGACATTCTCAAAGAATACTTCGGATATTCTGAATTCAGAAAAGGACAGGCGGAAATAATCGACGCTATTCTGGAGAAACGCGACTGTTTGGCTGTAATGCCGACGGGTGCGGGAAAGTCCGTTTGTTTTCAGGTGCCCGCTATGCTTTTGGACGGGATTACCATTGTCATTTCTCCGTTGATTTCCTTAATGCGCGACCAAGTTTTGGGACTTGTGGAAGACGGAATTCCTGCGGCTTTTATCAACACCGAATTAACTTGGGAGCAAACAAAAAAAGTCTTCGATAACGCTCGTCGCGGTCAATATAAACTGATTTATGTCGCCCCCGAACGCCTCGACGCGCCGCATTTTGCCGAATTTGCCAAGAAGTTAAATATTTCTATGATAACCATAGATGAAGCGCACTGCATTTCGCATTGGGGCAACGATTTTCGTCCGAGCTATCTTAAAATTTGCTCGTTTATCGAAAACCTGCCCGAACGCCCTGTGATTTCCGCATTTACCGCAACCGCCACACAAGACGTAAAAGAGGATATTGCCAAAATTTTGGATTTGCGCGACCCATTTATTATGACTACGGGATTTAATCGGGAAAACTTGTATTTCGACGTTAAAAATCCAAAAAACAAATACGAAGAATTAGTGAAATATCTAAAAGAAAACGAAGAAAAAAACGGTGTAATTTATTGCTCCACGCGAAAAATTGTTGAAGAAATCACCGAAAAACTGCAAAACGACAACTTTGACGCAACCCGCTATCACGCAGGGCTCGAAAACAATGAGCGCAAAATTAACCAAGACGATTTTATTTATGACCGCAAAAAAATTATCGTCGCAACAAACGCTTTCGGAATGGGAATTGACAAAAGCAACGTATCGTTTGTAATCCACTACAATATGCCAAAAAACATTGAGGGATATTACCAAGAAGCAGGACGCGCAGGAAGAGACGGGACGCCCGCGCAATGCCTTCTGTTTTTCTCGGACAGAGACATAATTACGATTAAAGGTTTCATAGAAAAAGTCGGCGAAAACAATCCCGAACTGTCGCCGGAAGAGGTCGAACTCATTCAAAAACGCGACAAAGAACGCTTGACGAAAATGGTAAATTATTGCAGAAGCGCAACTTGTTTCAGAGAATATATATTGGAATATTTCAGCGACAGCGAAGACGTAAAATGCGGAAATTGCGGCAACTGCGACAACAAAAATCCGATAGAAGAAAGAGACATTACCGTTGACGCGCAAAAGATTTTGTCCTGCGTATCAAGAATGAACCAAAGGTTTGGAATTACGCGGGTCATAGAAGTTTTACGAGGAAGCGCAAACGATAAAATGGCAGAATTAGGCTTAAATAAACTAAGCACTTACGGAATTATGAGAGAGCAAACCGAGCGAGAAATCCGAAGTATCTGCGACTATTTAATTAACGAAGATTTTTTGCAACAAACAGCGGACGATAAATATCCGATAATAAAATTAACCTCGAAATCGGGCGAAATTCTGCGCGAAAGAAAGCAAATAATAATGTCTTTCAGAAAAGATATGGTAAGCGTAAAAACCAAATCCGCGAAAGAAAAAAGACGTTCGCCCGCCGCCGATATTCAAACCGCAAACAACGATTTGTTGGCGACGCTCAAAAATTTACGTCGAGAATTGGCAAACAAAGCAAAAGTTCCCGCTTACATAGTTTTCCCCGACTCCTCGCTCATTGATATGGCAAACAAAATGCCCGCAAACGAAAGCGAATTTTTGCAAGTTTCAGGCGTCGGAAAAAGCAAAATGGAGAAATACGGCGAAAAATTTCTGGAATGTATCAGGGAGTTTAAGGAAAAATAGTATTTTCCCACAAAAAACATCGGAGAGATAAAAAATTATGCGCACACTTGAAGAAGAAATAGACCTGTTTTACTCGCAAGAGAAGCGGTGGGGACTGTCCCCGATAAGCGCGCCCGCCGCAAAAATGATAGAGCTTTTGGACGAAAAAACTTACGATTTGGAAACTTTGGCTAACGAGGCAAAGCGGCTCACCCGCCAACATTTCGGCAATACCATAAAACTTTTTACGCCGCTTTATATATCTAATTACTGCGAAAACGGCTGTATTTATTGCGCGTTTTACAGAGACAACAAAATCGGGCGAAAACAACTTGACGAAAAGGAAATTCACGAGCAATGCCAAAAAATCGCCGAAACGGGACTGCGCCAAATCCTTGTTTTGACGGGCGAAGCGCCTAATATTTGCAATTTTGAGTATGTCAAAAACGCGCTTAAAATAATCAGGCAATATTTTTCGGCGATAAGCATAGAAGTTTATCCGATGACCGCCGAACAATACAAGATATTGATTGACGAAACTAATATTGACTCCATAACAATGTATCAGGAAACTTACGACCGAGAACTTTACGAAAAATATCATTTATACGGTCCCAAAAAGGATTATTCGTGGCGACTTAACGGGCTTGTGCGAGCGTGTGAAGCAGGAATGCGGGGCGTACAACTCGGCGCGCTTCTGGGTTTGGGCGACCCCAAAAACGAACTTGCGGCAATGGCGATACACACCGATTGGCTGCAAAGAAATTTCCCCGAAACCGAAGTAAGCGTTTCATTTCCGCGAATTCGCCCAATAGAAAACGGCGGCGACATTAAGTATTTTGAAATAAGCGATAAATTTTACGCAAGAATTATTGCGGCGTTCAGAATTGCGTTTCCGAGTGTGCCGATAACGCTTTCCACCCGCGAAACAGAGAAAATGCGCAACGGACTTTTGAATTTCGGCATAACAAAAATTTCGGCGGGCGTTTCAACATCGGTAGGCGAAAACGGCGAAAGCGGCGAACAGTTTGAAATCGCCGACGAAAGAAATATCACCGAAATTAGCGAACATCTTACAAAAAACGGACTTCAGGCGGTGTTCCACGATTGGAATTTTGAGTTGGTGAGGTAGAAAACCTTTGGTTTGGGAAAAATTTTGTTGTTGTTTCGTATGTAAAAAAATTACTCTATCGCCTTGTTTTACCATACTTCCTCGCCGACAGGTTTTCCCCAATCCACTTCTTTAATTTCTTCTCTTATTTTGGCAGGGTCGTAATCTGCGCCGTAAAAATCAATAAGTCGTTGCTTAAACGTTTTATTCTTTTTTATCGGCGTGCGTGTTTTTGCAATTGATTGTTGATTTGGATATGACACAAAAACAATTTTAATCTTGGCTTTACCGACAGGTACACCTTGCGGAACAGGCAAATCTAAGCGGACGTGTCTGTCTCTTGTTATATCTACAGTTCTCTGCAATGTCATATATTATCTCCTTTGAGAATTTTAATTTATGTAAAAATACGTTATGCCCAAAACAAAAACGAGCGGATTTTTTGCGCCCGCTCGTTTTTATTGAAAAGTTAGTGTTTTTATACCACCGAAACACCTGTAAAAACGGAAGTCCATCGTTTCTATTCGTCTTAATTCCCCAAATATCACCGAAATTAGCGAACATCTTACAAAAAACGGATTGCAGGCAGTGTTCCACGATTGGAATTTTGAGTTGGTGAGGTAATTTTTTATAATTTTTTCGCATAGTTTTACGAATTTTCGTTATTTTCCTTTCAAAAATAGTATTTTTCTCTCAAAAATTATCTTAATAAGGAGAAAATATGGCACAGAAAACTAATATTGAAAAATGGGGATTTGAAACAAAACAGCTTCACATAGGACAAGAAGAGGCTGACCCGACAACAGGCTCGCGAGCGGTACCTGTTTATCAGACGACATCTTATGTTTTTAATAACGCGGAGCACGCGGCGGCGCGCTTTGGACTAAAAGACGCGGGAGGCATATACACCCGTCTGGGAAACCCCACGCAGGACGTTTTTGAGAAAAGAATAGCGGCATTAGAAGGCGGAGTAGCGGCATTGGCAACAGCAAGCGGCGCGGCGGCAATCACCTACACTTTTTTGAACCTTGCGCACGCAGGCGACCACATAGTTTCGGCAAGAACAATTTATGGCGGAACTTACAATTTGCTCGCTCACACGTTGTCGAATTACGGAATAACAACCACTTTTGCAGAGCCGAATGTCGCCGACTTGGAAAAAGCAATTCAGCCGAACACCAAGGCGATTTTCATTGAAACGCTCGGAAATCCCAATTCAAATATTATTGATGTTGCGGCGCTCGCCGAAGTCGCCCACAAAAACAAAATTCCGCTTATTGCCGATAACACTTTTGCAACGCCCTATCTGTTTCGCCCGATAGAACACGGCGCGGATATAGTCGTGCATTCGGCGACAAAATTTATCGGCGGACACGGCACAACTTTGGGCGGCGTAATCATCGACAGCGGCAATTTCGACTGGAAAGCAAGCGGAAAATTCGCCTCCATAACCGAGCCGAACGCAAGTTATCACGGACTTTCTTTTGCCGAAGCGGTCGGAAAAGCGGCGTTTGTCGTTCAGATTCGTGCAACTTTGCTTCGCGATACGGGAGCGGCGATTTCACCGTTTTCGGCGTTTATGCTTTTGCAGGGCTTGGAAACTTTGTCGTTGCGCGTTGAAAGACACGTCGAAAACACCAAAAAAGTATTGGAATTTTTGCAAAAACACCCGAATGTCGAAAAAATAAATCACCCGTCGTTAAACAATTCGGATTTGCCGCTCTATAACAAATATTTCCCCAACGGCGCAGGCTCCATATTCAGCATAGAAATAAAAGGCGGACAAGACGAGGCTTGGAAATTTATCGACAATTTGCAAATTTTCTCGCTTTTGGCAAACGTCGCCGATGCGAAATCATTGGTAATTCACCCCGCAACCACAACGCATTCGCAGTCGTCGCCCGAAGAATTGCGCGAGCAGGGAATAAAGCCGAACACAATTCGTCTGTCAATCGGAATTGAAAGCGCAAAAGACATCATTGCCGATTTGCAACAAGCGCTCGAAATTTAGGAGAAATTTATGGCTGTGTTAAATTCGATAATCGACGGCGTTGGTAAAACGCCGCTCGTAAAACTAAACAAACTTACAGGCGACCTTTCTGCGCAAATTTGGGTTAAAGCAGAGTTTTTCAACCCGCTTTCGAGCGTAAAAGACCGCTTGGGAAAAGCGCTCATAGCCGACGCCGAAGAAAAGGGACTTATAAAAAATGATACCCTGATAATTGAGCCGACAAGCGGAAATACGGGCGTTGCTTTGGCGTATATTTGCGCGGCAAAAGGCTACAAACTAATCCTTACAATGCCCGAAAGTATGAGCATTGAACGACGAAAATTGCTGTCGGCACTGGGTGCAGAATTGGTGCTGACCCCCGCAAATTTGGGAATGAAAGGCGCAATTGATGAAGCCGAAAAACTGAAAAACGAGCGAAACGGCATAATTTTAGGACAATTCACCAATCCCGCAAACCCTGCAATTCACCAAAAAACGACAGGTCCCGAAATCTGGAATGATTTGGACGGGAAAGTCGATATTTTCGTCGCGGGAGTAGGCACGGGCGGCACAATTACAGGCGCGGGAAGATTTTTGAAAAGCCAAAAAAGCGACGTAAAAATAGTTGCCGTCGAGCCTAAAAATTCGCCCGTTTTAAGCGGCGGACAAGCGGGAGCGCATAAAATCCAAGGAATAGGCGCAGGATTTATTCCCAAAATTGCAGATACCGCGCTTTTTGACGAAATTATCCAAGCTCCCGAAGAAGAAGCAGGCGAATGGGCAAGGCGCGCCGCGAAAGAAGAAGGCTTACTTATCGGAATTTCGAGCGGAGCAAACATTTTTGCGGCAGTTGAACTTGCAAAACGTCCCGAAAATGCAGGAAAAAACATTATTACCGTCGCAAACGACAGCGGTGAAAGGTATCTTTCTACTTGGCTTTTTGAAAAATAATTAAAGTTTTTACGCTTTTTTGCCGATATAAGAAGCAAGGGATTGTTTTTATTTTCAAGGAGGAAAATTATGGATATTTCAGCGGCAAGCATTTCAGCAATGAAACAAGGCGAAACAAGAGCTGCGGTTAATCTCTCAATGCTGAAAAAAACTCAAGATTTTGTGGCAACGCAAGTGATGGATTTACTTCAGGCGATACCACAGTCGCCGAATTTTGGAGCAGTCGGCGGCAACATTGATGTAAGAGGCTGAAAACAGCAAACGAAAATTTCTGTAGATTTTTTATAAATAAAAGGCAGACCTGCAATGGTTTGGCTTTTATTTTGCTTTTCTGAAAAATATAACGGCTTTCTCTTGTGCGAGACAGTCGGAATATATTATATTAGAATTAAGTCAAAGGCTTTTATAGCGGTTTCTTAGAGCGCGTTCAATACGCCTACAATAAGGTAAACTGTTTATAACCGAGCAATTTTGATTTAACTGAACCAAACCGAATTAATTTGCTTTAATTCAAGAAAGGATACATTTATGGCGTCTCTTAAAGGAACAAAAACCGAACAAAATCTCCTCAAAGCATTTGCGGGAGAGTCTCAAGCGAAAAATCGCTACACATTTTTTGCAAGCGCCGCAAAAAAAGAAGGCTACGAACAAATAGCCGCCGCTTTTGCCGAATCAGCGCAAAACGAAGAAGAACACGCAAAAAAATTCTTCAAATATCTTGAAGGCGGTTGCGTCGAAATCACTGCCGCTTTTCCTGCGGGAGTTATCGGCACAACGCTCGAAAACTTGGAAGCCGCGGCAGGCGGAGAGCACGAAGAATGGTCTGACTTATATCCCGAATTTGCAAGAATAGCTCAAGAAGAGGGATTTTCGGACGTTGCTACAACATTCAAAATGATTGCTGTCGCCGAAATGGCGCACGAAGCGCGTTATCGCAAGCTTCACAAAAATTTGAGCGAAGGCAAAGTCTTCAAAAAAGACGAAAATATCACTTGGAAATGCCGAAACTGCGGATTTTTACACAAAAATTCGGAAAGCGCGCCCGATTTGTGCCCCGCTTGCAAACACCCGCAAGCATATTTTGAAGTTTGGGTAGAAAATTATTAATTTTGTGTATGTGCGACCGCCCTCGGTCGCCCGCTAATTTATCACAATATATTTCGTAGGGTCAGGGATTTTTGCTTGCAGAAATCCCTTTTTTCTATGTATGCAACTGTCGCAAGCGCCGCAAGCGCGCCCATCCGCCGACGGCGAATAACAACTGTGCGTAAGCGCGTAATTCATTTGGAGCTTATGCCCTGTTGCAATGATTTCGGCTTTGCTCAAATTTATCAACGGCGTGTGAATAATTATAGGATTTCCCTCAACTGCGGCTTTTGTCGCCAAATTCGCCATTTTTTGATACGCTTCAATGTAATCAGGGCGACAATCGGGATAGCCCGAATAATCGACCGCCGTTATTCCGATAAATATATCGCTCGCGCCGATACTTTCGGCAAAGGCAAGCGCATAAGACAAAAAAAGCGTGTTTCGCGCAGGGACATAAGTATTGGGAATTTCGTTTTCGATTTCTTCTCGGTTTTTAGGTATTTCGGTTATAGAATTTGCCGTCAACGAGGAATTTCTGAAAATATCGGTGTCAATATTTATAATTTTGTGCTCTTTTATCTGTAAAAATTTCGCAACTTTTTTTGCGCATTCAATTTCAATATCGTGCCGCTGACCGTAAGAAAAACTTATCGCGTGAATTTCAAATTCCTCGCTTTTTGCAATAGCGGCACAAGTAGAAGAATCCAAACCGCCCGAGAGTAAAACTACTGCTTTTTTCATACCCCTCGCTTATTTCCCCACAAGATTTTATGCAACTGCATTCCAAAGCGCACATTTAATTTGTCGCGGATAATCATTTCTGCAAGAGTTTTTGGCTCGATTTTGTCGGTGCACGGTGAAAAAATAATCTTGCACGGAATTTTGTGGGTTTCTATAAAATTTTTTGCCCAATTGTAGCCGTCTTCGCTGTCGATTACGAATTTTAGTTCGTCTTGCGCGCTTAAATGTTGTAAATTTTCGTAGCAAAAATGCTCTTTTTCACCGTTTTTTGAGACCCACGGAAGTTTTACATCGACGATTTTTATCGCTTCTTTCGGCAAATTTTCGATGTTTTTGCTACCGTTTGTTTCTATTAAAACCGTAAATCCGCTTTCAATAAGCTTTTTGGCGAATTGGGGTGTTTCGAGTTGCTCGAGCGGCTCACCGCCTGTTATTTGGACTAATTTCACATCTAAAAGTTTTGCTTTCAGCAACAATTCATATACCGAAAACTCCTGATATTCGCCTTCGTTTGCGTATTTTGTATCGCAGAAATTACAGCCGAAACTACAACCCCACAGACGAAAGAACGCGCACAATTCGCCTGTGCGCGTTCCTTCTCCTTGTATCGAAACAAAAATTTCGCTTATTTTCAACAAATTAAATCGCTTTTTTCAACTCTTCGACTTTGTTAAGCTTTTCCCAAGTAAATTGCGGAAGTTCGCGACCGAAGTGTCCGTTTCTTGCTGTTTCGCGGTAAATCGGACGTTTTAAGTCGAGGGCTTTGCCAATTCCTGCGGGGGTCAAATCGAAAACTTTTGCGATTGCTTCTTCGATTTTGCGGTCGGTTGTGTTGATTGCTGTGCCGTAAGTGTTTACGTTAACAGAAACGGGTTTTGCTACGCCGATTGCATACGCCAACTGAACCAAAACTTTTTCCGCCAAACCAGCCGCTACAACGTTTTTTGCCACCCAACGACCTGCATAAGCCGCCGAACGGTCAACTTTTGACGGGTCTTTTCCGCTGAACGCGCCGCCACCGTGCGCGCCGTGTCCGCCGTAAGTGTCCACGATAATTTTTCTTCCAGTAAGTCCGCAGTCGCCGTGAGGTCCGCCGACAACAAATCTACCCGTCGGATTGATGTGGTATTTTGTGTTTGCATCCAAATATTTTGCGGGAATTACCGCTTTAACCGCTCTTTCGATAATTTCTTTTTCGATGGTCGCGTGCTCTACGTCTTCGGTGTGCTGGGTCGAAATAACAACCGCTTCCACTCTTTTGATTGTGTGCATGTCGTCTTCGTATTCTACGGTTACCTGAGATTTTGAGTCGGGACGAAGCCAAGGAAGCGTGCCGTTTTCGCGAAGTTCGGTCACTTTTTCCATAAGACGGTGCGACAAATGCAAAGAAAGCGGCATAAATTCGGCAGTTTCGTTTGTCGCGTATCCGAACATAATACCTTGGTCGCCTGCGCCTTGCTCTTTGTGAAGCCCTTCGCCTTCGGTTACACCCTGTGAAATATCGGGCGATTGCGTTCCGATTTGGTTCATAACCGCGCTGTTTTTGTAGTCAAAACCGATGTTTGGATCTGTATATCCGATTTCTTTAATTGTTTTGCGAACAATTGCAGGAACGTCTATTACCGCTTTTGAAGTAATTTCTCCGCTTACAACCGTAATTCCTGTGGTCACCAATGTTTCGCAAGCAACTCTTGCGTTGGGATCTTGCGCCAAATGTGCGTCAAGAATCGCGTCTGAAATCTGGTCTGCTACTTTGTCGGGGTGTCCTTGAGATACACTCTCCGAAGTAAAAAATATTGCCATCGTTTCCTCCTGTGGCTATTTAATTTTGTTTGTTTAACTAAAAAATCTATAAAAAAACATAAAAACCGACATTCTTACAAGCCGAGCATTTTAAGATACTCACTCTTTGGGAAAACCCCTGTTTTGCTGACTTTATCCGCTCCGTTTTCGAAAACAATTGTTGTCGGGATTGCGCTGATTGCGTATTTTGCGGCTGTTTGCGGGCATTCGTCAACGTTTACTTTTACAATTTTTGCTTTATCGCCCACTAAACCCGTAAGTTCATCCATAATTGGACTGAGCATTCTGCAGGGTCCGCACCATTCCGCCCAAAAATCCGCCAAAACGGGAACATTACTATTGAGAACTTCCGCCTCAAAATTTTCGTCATTAACTGCTTGCGCCATAATTTCTCCTTATTAAAACCGCAATAAAATACTATATGCCACGGCAATATTTTCATTTTTTTCGACAAAAACATTATTTTGCTCTTGGAAATATACTATATTGTATGTATTATATATAATGAAGATGTGAAAATATAAAAAAAGGCGGTTTATATGAGAAAAAACGGATTTACACTTGTCGAACTGATGGTGGTGATTGCAATCATCGGAATTTTGGCGGCAGTATCATTGCCAAGATTTGGCGAAGCCGCCGACAGAGCGCGAGCCGCCGAAGCCCCGCAAATCTTATCGGCTATAGCGGCAGGACAGGAAGCGTTTCGGATAGTTCACGGCGAATACCTGCCTTTGCCTGAGTCAAATCTTCAAACTACAATCGATGAGTGTAATGTTGTTAATCCCATTTGTAATTGGAGAAGAATATTACCACAAGTTCCTCAAAGCACCGTTTTTGCCTACGAGGTACGACAAGCCGATATTGTCGCAATGACGATAATGCCGAACGGCGACATCATTGCGCCACAATTTACAGCAAGAGCGATACTTCTGACAAATATGACAAGAGCGCAGGCGGATGCGGCACTAACAATAAATCAGGTAGGTGCCAGAGATGCAACAAGCGCCGATCTTCGTCGATTGGTACCGACATTCTTTCCATAGGCTTCTTGCGAAATCTAAAAAACGCGAATGATTTCCCGTAGGGGCGTATTGCATACGCCCGATTTCTGTCGGCGATTTGGGCGTATGCAATACGCCCCTACGATAAAATTCCGCAAATTTTCTTGACGGCTTCTTCCAAATTGTCGTTTACAACAAAATGGTCGTAATTTCCCTCGTTTTTGGCGAAAGCTAACTCTTTTTTGGCATTTTCGAGGCGCAATTTTATAGTTTCCTCGCTGTCGGTCGCCCTTTTTCGCAGACGGTTTTCTAATTCTTCAAACGACGGCGTCTCTATGAAAATTCCCAAAGTGTCGTTTGGATATTGTTTTTGCATAAGAACTTTGCCTTGAACGTCTATATCCATAACAATCATTTTGCCGTCGGCGAGGTTTTTTTCGATAAAATCGCGAGGCGTTCCGTAATAGTTTCCGTGAACTTCCGCCCATTCGACAAATCCGTCTTTGTCTTTTTTTGCGATAAAATCCTCTTTGCTCATAAAGAAATAATCAACTCCGTCGCACTCCTGACCGCGCGGATTTCGTGTTGTCGCCGAAATAGAGTATATGAGTTCGGGCATTTTTTTACTCAACTCGCTCAAAATTGTACTTTTACCCGCGCCGCTTGCCGCCGAAAAAACAACGATTTTACCTTTTTTACCCATTTTTTGCCTCGCTTTCTTTTTTAAAAAGAGTGTTTGTTATCGATTGGTTATTTTTCAAAATTTTGTTTCCGCGCGTTATTTTGCACAAGCTCATTTGCAAATCGGAGGCGATTTTTCGGTGGGTTTCGCCTTTTTTTAGCCTAAGCATTAACTCCCATCGGGCATAAATGCTTTTTTTCTCGGCTTCCGTTAAAATTTCGTCCAAAAAAGCGGACATTTTTTCTTCGCCGTTTATTTGACATAATGCTTGTACTATGTTTTGCGGTATCATTCTATTTTTCTCCCAATTTTTCAAATAAATTTAATCTTTTCGCCGTTTCAAAGCCCAAAACTGCCGCCGCCGAAACGACGTTCATAGAATTTTTAAGCCCGAACACGGGTATTTCGACAATTCCGTCGCAAATTTGCAAGACCTCTTGCGACACTCCCAGCGCCTCGTTTCCGAAAACAAAGGCAACAGACTTGTCGCTTAGCGGTAATTTGTCGTATCGCACAGCCGAATATGCGGTTTCTGCCGCCCAAACTTCTACATTCTGCGCTTTTAACTCGTTTATTGCGGCGCTTGTTTCTTCAAAATGCTTCCAATTCACAAAATCTATTGTTCCGAGCGAGGTTTTTTCTAATTTTATATGCGGAGGATAGGCAGTATATCCGCACAAATAAATTCCGCTCACTCTCAAAATATCGCCGAGCCTAAAAAACGCCCCTACGTTAAACGCGCTCCGCAAGTTATCCAAAACAAAGTAAATCGGCGCTTTCGGCAGTTTAGCGTATTCCTCGCGAGAAATATCCGCGTCTTGCGTTTTAACGCCGAAACCTGTTTCTATGTCGCCGATTTTTTTTGCCAATTTGTCTTTTTCTCCGTTTTTGGTTTTTTTGAATAGAATATACTATTTGGCGAAAACAAAAATCATATAATTTTCTTGAAAATCCCTTTCCCACATTCTCCAAAAAGTATTTTTGTAAAGTTTTAGGATTTTCGAGTGGAGTTTATTCCTAAAACATTGCTAACTTACAGAGTTTTAGGAATTTCAACCATGCGGTATTCCTAAAACTATAAAAAAAGAAGAAAATCCCGTAAAAAACCCTGAAACATTAGCCCGCGAACTTGCGCCGTTTGATAAAATTAACGACCATAACGAAAAAATATTGATAACCGCCGACTATGAAAACGGCTCGCGCAACGGCGTTAAACAGATAAACATCGTCGATTGGTTGCTTAGCAAAAACAATTAACGCTCAATCGTGAAATAAAAAAACACAAATTTTCAAAAAACGCCCCACTTAACCGCTACAATAAATTATTTTTCTCCTGCCAAAAACTATGAATTGTAGGGATTTATCCCTGCTTTTCATCCACATCCGTCTTTGTTGCAGATACGGGCAAAACAATCTTTAAGTAGGTTGTTCTGCCTATCTGCCCTATCTGTATTCTTGATGTGGTTATTCATAGTTTTTGGCGAAATGTTGAATTTCGGCAGAACAACTCTCTTAGTTTTCTGTCGGAAAAATTGTTTAACTATTTTAAATTGCCGAGAGCGGCGGAAAGAGTGGGCTTATTATGAGAGAATTGCTAAAGAAGCAATGGGTTTTTAACGTGTTGGCGGCGGCTGTAGTGCTACCCTTAATGATTGGTTGCGGAAAGCAACAACAAACTGCGCCCACAGGCGGGAGCGCAACAGGAAGAATAGAAGTCGTTTCTATTCAAGATGAATTGGTTATGTTGTGTAATAACGATTTTGCGGAACTGAATTTTTGCGGAATTGGTTCGGGAACTTCAAATTCGGAAAGTATGGCTCGTCAAATCGCCGCACAAGAAGCGCGAGGAAATCTTGCTTTGGAGGTTCAGGCAGACGTTAACGGTCGAGTTGGTATTTGGGCGGCAAACGACCCAAGCGGCAATGCTTTGGAAACAGCCGCACAGCACAGTATATCTAACATAGATGCGCAATTAAGAAATATTCGCACAAGAAGCACTCGTACCGAGTTTGACCCTACAACAAGAAGATTTACTGCACACGTGCTTTTAACAACCAGCCGAGACGAAGCATTAGAAACAGCAAGGCAAGCGATGCTTGCAAACGAAGAATTGCAACGCTTGGCACGTTCCCTTAATGTTGCCTTAAACGTAGAATATATGCTTGGCATAAGCAGAGAGCCAAGACAGGCGCAGTAAAGGAGTATCTAATGAAAAGAATTAGCGTTCTTGTGTTTTTATCACTTTGTTTTTTATCGTTTTCGGCATTTGCCAGAAGCGACAGGAATATTCAAACATTTGAGTTGCCTCACAGATACGTTGCGAGCAATGACGACAGCCGAAACGACGCCAGAAACAGAGCAATAGAGGAAGCGCAAGTGAGATTATTGCAAGAATTGGGTGTATTGGTTGAGGCGCGGCAAAGATTAAGGTCTGCGGATATTGGCGGTATTTCTCAGCAGGAATTTTTGGCGGAAGTAAATACATACACTCTGGGAAGAGTGCAGACGACAGTTGTTTATGGGACGGAAATTTGGAGAGACAACGTTTTTTCGGCAACTTTCAGAATGACGGTGGATACAGCCGACCTGTCCAGACACTTGAACGCTATTTTAACGCAACGTCAACGCGCCAGAGCCGACAGTATTGCGTTAGTTGAACGAGCAAGAGCGGATTCTGTCGCAAGGGTGCAAAGAATTGCTACACTTGAAAACGCCGCTCAAACTGCAAGGCGAATATTTATGCAAGAAAGCGAAAGAGCGCGTCCCTTACAACAAGAAAGAGACAGAAGCGCAAGAGAGTTAGAAGAAGCGCGGGCAAACAGAGATAATGCACAACGAGCGTTTGCAAATGTGGCAACCGCCTCAGACGCTCATACGGCAATAGGAGTAAGAAGGATTGAAAATGAGCGGGCGTTGTTGCAAGAGACGACAAATAGGTATAATCAGGTATCGGCACAGTACAATGCTGCTGAAGAAAACCTCAGAGCCGCTTCAGCAAGATTGCAAACCGCACAGAACAATTTGCGTATAGCCGAAAATAATCTCGCACAAGAAATAGGAACACCTCTTGCGCCCGAAAGCAATTTTGTGCAAGAAACAAGACCGTCAATACCTGCAAGAAATGATAGAGCACCTGTTCAAACACAGCCAAGTTCTCAAGCACAAGCAAGCGCTAGTCCGAGAAGAACTTTCGTGTTTACGCTTGCAACGCCCGGGTTTGCTTCGACCGCAGGGCTTGGCGGCGCTCCCGGAGCAATGGTCGAATTCGGATGGATAAATCGAAAAAATATTTACCAGTCGGTCAATGCTCTTGGCGGATTCCCTTATTGGGGAACAGGATATAGCATAGGCGGAACTGTTAATAGAGACGGAAAAGCAACAGCAATTTTCGGCGGCACTTCTGGTTTTTACAGCGCGTTTAGCTATTATGATTATGGCGACAGCCACGGAGATACGTTTGTTTTTTCTTGGTTAGGCTACTTCGCAAAAATGATGATTGGACGAAGAAATAACTTCGATATAACTTTAAGAGGGTTATTCGGAATGTATGATAGCTATTATTCTTATAGTAGCACCTCTTGGCATAGTAATGGTTGGAATAGTTGGAGTAATACCAATTGGAGCAACGGTTATCATGCGGGTTTTCAGAAAACATTCATTTTTAGCTTAGGTTGGGCGTGGGTGCGTAGATAAGTAGTAGCAAAAATATTACCCATAACGGAAATCGAGACGATAAAAAATCTCGGTTTCCGTTTTTTAGAACCTTGCCTATTACCGTGAAAAACACGTGTTTTTTAACAAAATTCACGGTTAGTTGCGCTTTTTTATTTTGCAAAATAGTATTTTTGCAAAAAATGAAAGGCAAAGAATTTGATAAACCAAACAACAAAAGATAAAATTGAAAAATATCAATCGTTTTATGAAAAAATATCGATAAACCAAAAAGATGTTTTGCGCGATATTGCGTTGATTGAAATTCCTGAAATGGTTTACAATTCCAACGCTATCGAAAATTCCACGCTAACTCTTGAAGACACGGAAATAATTTTATCCAACGGCGAAATAAAAAAGCAAGTTAATATGCGAGAGGTTTTTGAGGCAAAAAATCTTGCAAAAATTACAGAAATGCTTTTAGAAAACGCAAATCAGGAATTGTCTGTAGAAATGATTCTTAATTACCATAAAATGCTTCTTTGTAATATAAACGACGATTGGGCGGGAAGGTTTCGAGCGGGGCGCGAATGGATAAGAATAGGCAACAATCTTGGAGCAAATCCTAGTTTTGTGCCGTCTTTGATAAATGATTTGGTAAAAAGCTATAATTGTAATTCCAAAGAACTTTATTTCTTGGACAGCATTGCGCATTTTCACGCTGAATTTGAAATTATTCACCCTTTTTGCGACGGCAACGGACGAATTGGACGAGTTCTGATAAATCAACAGTTGATGAAAATAGGTTTGCCGCCAATAATTGTGCCGAACAAAAGCAAACACTTTGACTATTATCCGCTGTTTGTAAAATATTCGACAACAACAAAATTTGACGGCTTTACGGAGGTTTTTGCAAACCTGTTGTTTGAATCATTCCATAAACGGATAACATACCTTACTGCAAAAAAAATTATTCCTCTTTCTGTTTGGGCAAAACAAAACGGAGTTAAGTCAAATGTCGCGGCAAACAAAGCAAAGCGGCAAACAATTCCCGCTTTCAGATTGCGCCAAAAATGGATGATTTCCGAAACTTACCGTGAAAACACGGAGCTTTTGGGTGATTTTCACGCTTAGTTGCGGTTTTCGCAATTTTACAACTTATACCGCCCCTTCAACACCAAAATCAAAACAAGGGCGGGGATATTGCAAAGCATTAAAGCAAACACTGCCCACTGAAACGCGGGCGGCGGCATAAAATAAACGGCTAACAGAAGCAAAAGCGCGAAAAGTCGTCCAAGATACATAAAAATTTCAGAAAGTAGGTTGCGTTCGGGGGCAAATTGCGGCAAATCTATTTTGTGCATGGTGTTTGTTAGGGTTGCGGAGGATTCCATTTTTCCAACAATAAGCATTGTTCCATAACCTGCCGAGATAAGCAAAAACGCGAGAATGCCGATTTGCGCAAGTATGGACAGCGATAAAATCACTGGCAAAACAGAAGTTGTAATAAGAATAATATTGCGAGTGTTTTTGTTTTTTATGCGCTTGTAAATCGCCAAAAGAAGAATTGCGCCCGCCGCAAAAACCGACGATGAAATGCCAAGTAAAAAATTCGCGTTCGGATTATTTTCCAGAGTAATCATAGCAATAACAGGAATTACTACGCTGATAACGCCTATAAATCCCCAAAAAAAGTCCGAAAAAGTTCCCAAAAGCACAGGAGCGCGCTTATTTTCTTGTTTAATTCTTTTGTAAAATTTTAATAACGAAAACGGCTCGCGCTTGTACGGCGCGTTAATTAAAAGCGTAAAACCAAACAAAACAAGCGCGATTATGACCACCACCCCCGAAGCGAAAAGGAAACTTAAAAAGTCGATAGCCGCTCCGATTGTGAACGGGAACATTATTTTTGAAAACGAAATAATTATGTAGTACCAAAGCATAAATGCAGCCATATTTTTGCCGTCGCCGCCGTTTATTTCACACTCCAGAGTTCGCATAGCCGCCCAAAACATTCCGATAGCGACGCCGCCGACTGCCGCCAATATAACGAAAACTGCGGAAATTTGGTTTTCCAAAAGCATAATTAAAATAGAAAATACGAGCAAAAGAACAGTGGAAGCGCGTAAAAAAAAGACGCGCGAAAACCTTTTAACAAGATATGAGCAAACCCAAAAAGACGAAGCCCAAGCCGTAAATAAAGAAATATTAAGCGTTGCGACCGAAAAAATATTGCCGTCCGTTTCCGTAAAAACCTTTGCTATAAGAAAAGTGCCGACGAAAACCCAAAGCGACGAAAAGCAAACGTGAACGCCCAAAAGCCCAATGTTGTTTTGTGTAAAATTTCTCTGTTTCATAGCGCAAAAATACGTTAAGGAATAAAGTTTTATTCAAAAAAACCGCCAAATAGCGCCTTTTTCTCTTTTGTCTGTGAGAATATATTATTTTTATGCCCAAAAAGCGCTTGAAAAATAAATGGGCAAAGGGCACAAGCAAAACAATGAGTATCAGAAGACGTATTTTTATTTCTATGATTTCGCTGACGATTGTATGTTGCGCGGCGGTTTTTATTTCGTCGATATTTCTTTACAGCAGGGAAATGCGCGCGTCTATGTTTGACAAAAACATAATTGCCCAAATGGTGGTTATGAACGAAATAGGAAATCTGAAAGCAAACGCGCGTGTTGCGGCGATAGGAGTTGCAAATGATCCTGACCTTATAGAAGCGCTTATGGATAACGACCGCAAAAAAATTCAGAGTATTATAACCACAATAAGTACGATGTTAAGGATTGATATTGCCAGCATATCTGACAGCAACGGCTTTATTTTGGCAAGAGCTCACGATCCAGAAAGATACGGCGATTATTCCGGAAATATGCCTCACGTAAAAAGAGTGATGGAGGACAGGGAAATCGGGGTTTATGTTCTGGAAGGCATTGTTGTGCCTCTTGCCGCAAGCGCCGCCGCGCCGATATACGATAACGACGGAAATATCTTAGCCATAGTCGCCTTGGGTTTCAGATTGAACAATCAGGAATGGCTACAAAATTTAAGCCTCATAACAGGTAGCGAATTAGCGATTTTTCTGAAAGACCGCCGCATTATTGCTTCGACCGTAATGTGTGAAGAGGGAACAATCTTAGGAAAAAAAGTGGACGAATATATAAGCCTAAAGGTGCTTGCAGGAAATTTACATTTCGGATTTATAGACCTTTTCGGCAAGAGAATTCTCGCTAAATATTCTCCGATATACGGCGCAGACAACGAAGTTGTCGGTATGCTGTTTGTAGGATTTTGCACGGAAGAATATACAAATAAAATAGTGTTTTTCGTTTTGATTACGACTCTGATAACGTTGGCAGTGCTTATATTTTGTATTATCCTTGCAAAAATTATTTCTGCCGCCATTGACAAAAAAATGGGAAAAATGATATTTGAACTGAACAAAGCGCGCGAAACAGCAGAAGACGCCACCAAAATAAAATCTATCTTTTTGGCAAATATGAGCCACGAAATAAGAACGCCGATGAACAGCATTATAGGATTTTCGGAACTTGCGCAATGTGGCGATATTCCCGAAAAAACCAGAGAATATCTCTGCAACATACAAGAAAGCGCAGAATGGTTGCTCGAAATAATCAACGATATTCTGGATATTTCCAAAATCGAATCGGGCAAAGTTGTTTTGGAACACATTCCGTTCGACCTTTCTCAGATATTTGCGCATTGCCAGCAGTTAATTATCCCGAAAATCAAGAAAAAAGACATAACTTTATATTGTCATTCCGAGCCGTTTGTCGGAAAAAAGCTACTCGGCGACCCTGTTCGCTTGGCTCAGGCGCTCACTAATTTGCTTTCAAACGCCGCTAAATTCACAAATGTCGGCACAATTAAACTTTTGGCGACCATAGAAGCTTCCGACGAAAAAAGCGTAAGAATAAAATTTGAAGTAAAAGACAGCGGCATAGGTATGGATGAAAAGCAGATTGCTAAAGTCTTTGACCCGTTTATACAAGCGGACGACAGCATTACGCGAAAATTCGGCGGCACGGGTCTGGGACTCACCATAACAAAAAACATAATAGAAGTTATGGGCGGTACCCTCTCTGTGGAAAGCGGTTTGGGAGTTGGCAGTAATTTCTATTTTACATTAAAATTCGATTTAACAAAAGACACTTCCGAAAAAAGTGAAAACGTCCCGGTTGACGAATTGGAAAAGCCAAATTTTAACGGCGAAGTTCTTATTTGCGAAGATAACTACCTTAACCAGTGGGTTATTTGCGACCATCTCGCGCGCGTCGGCTTAAAAACCGCTATAGCGCATAACGGCAAAGAAGGCGTCGATATTGTCGAAAGTCGTATAAAAAACAGAGAAAAGCCGTTCGACTTAATTTTTATGGATATACACATGCCCGTTATGGACGGATTGGAAACGGCGTCAAAAATCACCCGACTTGGGTCAAAAACGCCTATCGTGGCAATTACGGCAAACATTATGTCCAGCGACCTTGAACTTTACAAAAAAGTCGGAATGGCAGACTGCATAGGCAAGCCGTTTACGTCGCAAGAATTGTGGAGATGTCTGATAAAATTCCTTCCCGTAGAAAGTTTTGCTTCCGTAGAAAAAAGTGAAATGTCTGCGGAAGAGATAAAATTGCAGAAATTGCTGAAGGTAAATTTCGTTAAAAGCAATCAAAACACCTACGAAGAATTCAAAAAAGCGTTAGAAGAAGAAAACATAAAACTTGCGCACAGAATTGCGCATACGCTCAGAAGCAATGCCGCACAAATCGGCGAAAAACGCTTGCGAGCCGCCGCCGAAAAAGCGGAGGGTATGCTGACAAACGGCAAAAATCTGCTCAACGAAAGAGAAAAAAATGCTCTCGAAACCGAATTAAAGACGGTTTTGGACGAATTGGCGCCGCTGATGGACAAAACAGAAGACGAACACAAAGTAGAGAAAATCACAGATACAAATATAATACGCGAATTACTCGAAAAACTACAGCCTCTGCTCGAAAACCGCGACACGGAATGCCTGAACCTTTTGGACAAAATTCGCGCCGTACCGAATTCGGAAGAACTTGTAAAGCAAATAGAAAACTACAATTTTAAAGTTGCGCTTACAATTCTTGAAACCTTGAAAAAGGAGCAGACCAAATAATGTATCAGAAAATAGAGAAACACGAAAGAAACAGAGTTCTGATTATAGACGACGAGAAGTCAAATATACTCGCGCTTACAAATATTCTGAGCAGAGAATATAAAGTATATGTGGTAATAGACTCTCGGGAAGCAGTCGAAACAGCGGAAAGAGATTTGCCCGACGTAATTCTGCTCGACATTATTATGCCCGAAATGGACGGATACGGCGTTATTGCCGCGCTGAGAAAATCAGAAAAAACGCGAGATATTCCCGTAATTTTCATAACAGGACTTTGCGACGCCGAATCCGAAGAAAAAGGCTTGATTTTAGGAGCGGCTGACTACATATCAAAACCGTTCAGTCCTGCTATTGTCAGGCTGAGAGTGGCAAACCAAATGCAACTTGCAAATCAATTCAAAATCATAAAAGCGCTGAGCGCAACCGACGAATTGACAGGTATATTTAATAGGCGCGGATTTGATTCTCGACTAAGTCTGGAATGGAACCGCGCAAAAAGAGACAAAACATCGTTAAGCATACTGATTTTGGACATAGACAATTTCAAAAAATACAATGACACCTATGGTCATCTGCAAGGCGACGCGGCGCTTATAACCGTTGCAAAAATTTTATCGCAGACATTAAAACGCGCTATAGATTTTTCTGCGCGTTGGGGCGGAGAAGAATTTGCGGTTTTGCTACCCGACACCGACGCAGACGGCGCTTTGAACGTCGCCGAAAAAATCCGCAAAAAAATAGAAGAAGTACAAATTTTATGCAAAAACGGCGACATTACGAATATAACAGTAAGCATAGGCATAAATATCTATACCTCGCCTGAAAATATGTCGATACAAGAATTTATCGACGGAGCGGACAAAGCTCTGTATTCGGTAAAAAGAACAACCAAAAATATGTCGCACATATACAACAGCAATAATGTTTAGTTTTACATCCTTTCAGGTATATCAATCCCCAAAACAGCAAGTACGGTTTCTATGGTTTTAAGCGTTTTTTCGGCGATTGCCAAGCGCGATTTTTGCAGGATTTCGTCTTTCTCGTGCAAAATCGGCGAGGAGTTGTAAAAACGGTTAAATTCCTGCGAAAGTCCGTAAATGTAGTCGCAAAGATAATTGGGGGAACAATCAACGCCCGCGCTTTCTAAAACGTCGCCCAAACGTCCGATTTCCAAAAGCAAATCGCGGTCGTTGTCGGTGATTTTTATTTCGCCCGACGTAATTTTTGCCTCCGCGCATTTGCGGATTATCGATTTTATTCGGACTGCCGTATATAATAAATAAGGTCCTGTTTTACCCTCGAACGCGCAGAATTTATCCAAATCAAAAACGTAATCCGAAAGACGGTAATTCGACAAATCTGCAAATTTCAGCGCGGAAATTCCAACCATTTTGGCGATTTTCGCTTTTTCTTCTTCGGTTTCATTCGCCGCCAAATTTGCTTCTTCAATTCGCTCTTTTGCCTTGTTTATTACCAAGTTTATTAGGTCGGCGAGCTTCATAACGCCGCCTTCGCGCGTTTTGTAGGGCTTTCCGTCCTGCCCGTTTACCGTGCCGAAACCGATATGCTCCAAAAGCAAATCCTGCCCCGCAATTTTCGATTTTTTGACTGCGCGAAAAACCTGCTCAAAGTGCAACGACTGACGTTTATCGACAACATAGCAAACACGGTTGGGCGAAAATTCTTTTACGCGGTAATCGATGGTCGCAATATCGCTTGTGGCATACAAAAATCCGCCGCCGCTTTTTACGAGCAATACGGGCGGATATTCTTTGGTATCGGTCGGCTCGGCGACTTCAATAACGAGCGCGCCCTGAGACTCTGTCGCGTAATTTTCTTTTTTGAGGTATTTGACGACCTCTTTCATTCTGTCCATATAAAAACTTTCGCCGAGCCAATAATCGAACTCTACGCCGAGTTGTTCAAAGTCGTTTTTGAGCGTTGCCACCGATAAATTCACAAAATGTTTCCAAAGCGCGACATATCCCGCTCTTCCTTGCTGTAATTCGTCTGTCGCTTTTACCGCCGCCGCCATTTTGTCGGCGTTTTCCTTGCATTCTTTGCTTGCCTGCGGATATAAAAGTTCCAGTTCGGCAATATCAAACGGCGGATTTTGCGGATATTCACCCGAAAATTTTTCGTCAAAATACGGCAAATCGGGATATTTTTCTTGCGTTTTGCAGATAAGCATTCCCATCTGCGTTCCCCAGTCGCCCAAGTGGTTGTCGGCGATTACTTTGTAGCCCAAATGTTTGAAAAGTCGTCGCAAACAGTCGCCGATTATTGCGCTTCGCAAATGTCCGACGTGCATAGGTTTTGCAACATTCGGTCCGCCGAAGTCAAGAACTATCGTTTGCGCGGAATTATTGTTTTGCAACGTCTCGCCCGACAATATTTTTTCGATAACTTCGTCTTTAAGCGTAATATTTATAAATCCCGCGCCTGCGATTTCTATCTTTGCAAAATCCGCATTTTTGCTTAAAATATCGGCGACTTTTTGCCCGATTTCGCGAGGGTTTTTACCTAAAGTTTTTGCCGCCGCAAGCGCGCCGTTGCATTGAAACTGACATAAATCGGGACGTTGTGATTTTACGACTTTTGCAAATTTTTTGTCGATTTGCGCTTCGTCAAATGCGATTTCCGTTAGATTTTCGACATACTCTCTGATACTTTTCATATTTTTTGCTCCTTTTTTGTAGAGGAAAATACTAAATGCGCGCAGACGACACGGTAAAAAGAAATATAAAAGGGCTAAAAGTCTCTGTGCATCTTGTTTTTTTGTTTTTTTTAATTGCGCAAATAGTATATTATTCAGTAAAATCTAAGTTTTTGTCTTACATAAAGGATAAATGGGAGAAAAAGTAATGCCTGAAACAAGACGAATTTTACAAAAAACTGCGCTTGTTGTGCGCGCAGAGTACACATTATGAGTGTTCGCAAAAGAATTCTTGTCCCTATGGTGGCGTTGACGATTGTTTCTTGCGGGGCGGTTCTTATTTCTTCGATTTTGCTTTATACCAATCAACTGACAGAATCGAATTTCGTTCTGGTAATTTCGCTGATAACGGCAACAGTGCTTGCGATTTGTATTATACTGGCAAGATTTATTACGGCTTTTATTGAGAGCCGATTGAAAGATATGGTAAATCAGGTCGAAAAAGCAAACGAGCATATACAAGTAATGCTTGACGCAATGCCTTTGTCCTGCACGCTTTGGGGGACGAACTTAAAAGTGCTCAGTTGCAATAACGCTATGACAAAACTTTTTGGTTTGAACAGCAAACAGGAATGTATAGAGCGTTTTGCGGAGTTTTTGCCGGAATTTCAGCCTAACGGGCGGCTTACGATTGATGTAATGAAAGAAAGTGTTGATAAAGCCATTAAAACAGGGAAAGATGTTTTGGAGTTTACGCACCGTTTGCCAAGCGGAGAACCCATTCCGATTGAAGTCACGGTTGTTGGGATAAACGACGGAAGCGGCTTGCTTTTTGCGACTTACGCTCGCGACCTGCGCGAGTATAAACAGATGATGCAAGAAATAGAAGAAGCGCAAGCAGCCACAACTTTGCAACTTTTAACATTAAACCTTGTGGTAAAAGCGACAAAAATCGCCGTGTGGGATATGGAAGTCGTTATGGGCGACCCAGTAAATCCTCATAACAAATTTGTGTGGTCGGACGAATTCAGAAGTCTGCTCGGATTTACGGACGAAAATGATTTCCCCAACGTTCTCGAAAGTTGGATAGAAAGATTGCACCCCGAAGACAGAGAAAACGTCGTTAACGCTTTTGCAAAACATATTCTCGATAAAACAGGAAAAACGTCTTATGACGCAGAATACAGAATAAAGAAGAAAAACGGCGAGTATGCCTATCACCGCGCCACGGGGGAAACAATTCGCGACGAATACGGCAGTGCCGTCCGCGTAGCGGGAGCGCAGATAGACATAACGGAATCCAAGAAACATCTGCTCGAAATAAGCACTATTCGCGACCTTATGAAAAAAATGCTCGAATCAATGGACACTATGATTAAAATTACCGAGATTGAATCCGACAATGTTATTTATCTGAACGAAAAATTTAAGAAAGAATTTAATTTCTCGAGTGATATTGCAGGTCAGAAATGTTGGAAACTTCTTGTTGAAAATGCCGTGAAAAGATGTAGCTTTTGCCCTAAAAACAACACTATGTTAAACTTCGACAGAGCCGTTTCTTGGGAGTTTTTCAATCCGAAGACAAAAAGGCGCTACAAAGTTATGGGTAAATTTATAGATTGGTCATACGGCTCCAAGGTTTTTATGGAGCAGTACGTTGACATAACTGAAGCGAAAGAATTAGAAAAGACGATTACCGAAGCAAACGAGCGACTTACGCTTATGCTTAATACCTCTCCCCTCTCCGCTATGATATGGGACAAAAGTCTTGAAGTCGTAGATTGCAACGACGCGGCTGTAAAACTCTACGGATTTAAGAATAAAGAAGAATTTATGAAAAGGTCGTCGAAGTGGTGTTCTCCCGAATTCCAGCCGGACGGACAGCGTTCCGACGAAAAAGCGATGCAATTGGTTGTTCAGGCGTTCGACCAAGGTTATTGCGCGTTTGAATGGATGCACAGAATTCCCGCCGACGGCTCGCTTATGCCTTCGGAAACCATTCTTGTTAGGACAAAATATCACGACGAAGACGTTGTGGTAGAATATACCAGAGATTTAAGAGAACAGAAAGAATTTCTTGCCGAGATAGAAAAAACACAGGAAAGCCTGCGTATTACGCGCGACGCCGCAGAAGCCGCCAACAGAACAAAATCCATATTTTTGGCAAATATGAGCCACGAAATAAGAACGCCGATGAACAGCATTATAGGATTTTCGGAACTTGCGCAATGCGGCGATATTCCCGCAAAGACCAGAGAATACTTGACGAACATACACGAAAGTGCGGAATGGCTTCTGAAAATCATCAATGATATTCTTGATATTTCCAAGATTGAGTCGGGCAAAATTGTGCTTGAGCAAATTCCGTTCGATTTACCCGTCATTTTTGCGCACTGTCAGTCGGTAATTATACCTAAGGCGGAAGAAAAAGGAATTATGATTTATTGCTACGCGGAGCCATCGGTCGGCAAAAAACTGCTCGGCGACCCGATTAGAGTGCGTCAGGTGCTTATCAATCTTCTTTCAAACGCCATTAAATTTACAAATGTCGGCACGGTTAAACTTCTGGCGTCCGTAAAACAGGTTGTTGACGACAGAATAACAATAAGTTTTGAAATAAAAGACAGCGGAATAGGTATGACTTCCGAGCAAATTGCAAAGATATTTGAGCCTTTTACACAAGCAGACGACAGTGTTACGCGCAGATTTGGCGGCACGGGTTTGGGGCTTACGATAGTGAAAAACTTCATAGAACTTATGGGCGGCGTTCTGAGTGTAGAAAGTGTGATAGGGGTCGGAAGCAAGTTCAGTTTTGAGCTCACTTTCGATTTAATTGACGATGTTGCAGGCGTGCCGTCCGAAAAAATCGTTATTAATGAATTTCAACGACCTGTTTTTAAAGGGCACGTTCTTATTTGCGAAGACAATGCGCTGAACCGTCAGGTGATTTGCGACCACCTCGAAAGGGTCGGATTAAAACATACCGTGGCGCATAACGGCAAAGAAGGTATCGACATTATAAAAGAGCGCATAGGAAAAAAAGAAGAGCCTTTCGATTTAATTTTTATGGATATTCACATGCCTGTAATGGACGGTTTGGATGCGGCTTCAAGTATTAAAAAATTAGGAATAAAAACACCTATCGTAGCTCTTACCGCAAACGTAATGTCAAACGATTTGGAACTTTACAGATCGAGCGGAATGTCGGATTGTTTGGGCAAACCGTTTCTTTCTCAGGATTTGTGGAAATGCCTTATAAAATACATTCCCGTAGAGCATTTTGCCGACACAAGCAAAACCGAATTGTCGGAAGATGAAGAAAAAATCCTGAATAAACTGAAACTCAATTTTGTAAAAGAGAACCAGACAACTTTTAACGACATTGTCAATGCTCTCGATACAAGCGATATAAAAACGGCGCACCGAATTGCGCACAGCCTTAAAAGCAACGCAGGGCAAATAGGCAAAAAACATCTGCAAGCGGCGGCAACCGCAGTGGAAGCTATACTTTCCGAAGGAAAAAATAACCTTAAAGAAAAACACATAAACAACCTTGAAGCCGAAATGAAAACGGTTCTTGAAGAATTGGCTCCGCTTATGCTTGAGGACGCCTCCAAGCAGGTAGAAAAAATCACAGACGCGGCAAAAGTGCTGGAAATTCTCAGAAAATTAGAGCCGATGCTAAAAGACAGAAATCCCGAATGCGAAGATTTAATAGACGAAATTCGGGCGATACCGAACGCAGAAGAACTTGTGTTGCAAACAGAGAGGTTTAATTTCAAAAAAGCGATTGAAGAGTTTGATAAAGTCAAAAAGAAGTGGGAAACAAGCAATTAAAGAAGTGCGGGGAGGTGAACGATGAGTGAAAAAAAGAACAACATATTGATTGTGGATGACGAAAGTTCCAACATCAGAGTTCTGAAAGACATACTGAGTTCGGACTACAGAATTTACGCATCAACAAACGGGCAGGACGCAATTGAAACTGCGCTGGAATTTTTACCCGACGTAATTCTGCTCGACATTATTATGCCCGATATGGACGGATACGAAGTAATAGCCGCGCTGAAAAACAGTGAAAAAACGCGAGATATTCCGATTATATTGATTACAGGGCTCGACAGCATAGAAGCCGAAGAAAAGGGCTTAACTCTGGGCGCCGCAGACTACATAATGAAACCGTTTCATCCTCTTATCGTCAAGTTGAGGGTCAGCAATCAGATAAAACTTCTCAAACAACTTCGCCAGCAGGCAATGGAGCAACAGTTTTCCATTGTTGAAAATATGCCTAATCTTATTTTGTCCATAACTAAAAATGCAGTGGTAGAATATGCCAATCCCGCCGTATCCGCTATTACGGGTTTTACAAAATATGACCTTATGAAAGACGGGCTCGGCGTAATTTTTGAAAAAGAAATGCTTGCGAACATAAAAGAAAAGCATATTCCCGACGCTATACAAGGCAAAATAGTTCATTTTGAAGTCGATATAATCCGCAAAGACGGCATAAAGCGCATATTGACGGTTTCTATTTTCCGTACAGGAGAAAACAATCTCGGAGTTGTTTTTGTAGATTTAACCAAGATGCGCGAACTCGAAATAGAGAACGAAAAAGTCTTTTTGGACGGGCTTACCAACATATACAACAGACGATTTTTCGACGAATCCATAGCCCGCATTTTCAAGTCATCGTCTCGCGCCAACAGTCCGTTAAGTTTGATGATGATAGACATAGATTTCTTCAAAAATTACAACGACGCTTACGGACACAGCGCAGGCGACGATTGCCTTAAAGCTGTTGCCGACATTCTTAAAAAAGGTATTCCGAGAGCATGCGATTTCCTTGCCCGATACGGCGGAGAAGAATTTGTAGTAGTTCTTCCAAACACCGACAAAAATGGCGCCATTAACGTTGCCGAACGTTTCCTTGCCGCCGTGCAAACACTCGATATTCCACACAAAACAAGCGAAACGGCAAAACACATAACATTTTCAATAGGAATAACGACGGGCAACATCAATCATACACATACCGCCGAGGATTTCATAAAACGCGCGGACGAAATGCTGTATAAAGCCAAATTGACAGGAAAAAACAGGCATTGCTTCGCGGCGATTTGAGGAGGTTATTACTTCCTCTTACACAAAACCCCGTCTTTGCTGTCTAAAACGTCTATTCCTTTGGCAATTACGATATTTCTTATCTCGTCGGATTTTGCGAAATCTTTTGCTTTTTTCGCCTCTATACGCTGATTAAGCAAATCGGCGATTTCTTGTAATTTGGTATCGCTTGCGCCGTCAAAACCATCGAATTTTATGCCGTCGATTATTTTTTCGTTTGTTTGTACTTCGCGGAATAAATCTAAAGCGAGAATTTCGTCCGCTTTTTCTGCGGCGGCTTTTTTTACGTTGTCGGCGATTTGCGCGTTTCTCAGTATTCCCCAGATTTCAGCGAGGGCTACGGGCATATTCATATCGTCCGAAACCGCTTTGTAGAAATTTTCCAAAACGCTTTCCGTTTCGGTTTTTGAGACAGTTTTTTCGTCTGCGTTAAGCGTTTTTCTTGCCAATGCGCGTAAATTGTTCAGCCCTGTTTGCGCGCTCAAAACGTTGTCTATTGAGAACGATAATTGTTTGCGATAATGGCTCGAATAGCAAAAATAACGGTATGCGAGCGGGTCTATGTTTTTGGCTTTCAGAGTATCCACTGTAATAAAATTCTCGCCGGATTTCGACATTTTCGCGGCTTCCATAAGCAAAAATTCGCCGTGTATCCAAAAGCGGCAGTATTCTTTGCCTGTCGCTCCTTCAACTTGCGCTATTTCGTTGGTGTGATGGATTGGAATGTGGTCAACTCCGCCGCAGTGAATGTCGAGCGGTTGCGGCAAATATTTAAGCGACATCGCCGAGCATTCTATGTGCCAGCCGGGAAACCCCACTCCCCACGGCGAGTTCCATTCCATTGCGCGTTTTGCGCCGTCGTCGGGCGAAAATTTCCAGAGTGCAAAATCGGTTTTGTTTTTCTTTTCGCCGACTTCAATTCGGTGTCCTTCCTGCAGGTTTTCTACGTCTAATCGCGCGAATTTTGCGTAAGTCGGAAATTTTGCGGTGTCAAAATATATGCCGTCGCTTGTTTTGTAGGTAAAACCGTTTTCTTCCAGTTTTTGCACCATATCTATCATTTCGGGAATATGGTCGGTCGCTTTCGGGATAATTGTCGGACGAAGAATTTTAAGGTCGTCGCAGTTGCGCATAAAAGCGTCGGTGTAAAATTGAGCTATATCCCAAACCGTTTTGCCCTCGCGCGCCGCGCCCTTTTCCATTTTGTCGTCGCCGCTGTCGCTGTCGCTTGTAAGGTGTCCCACGTCAGTTATATTCATAACGTGCTCGACTTTGTAGCCGCAATGCTCCAACGCGCGCCGCAGAACGTCTTCAAAAATGTATGTGCGCATATTTCCGATGTGAGCGTAATTATACACGGTCGGACCGCAAGCATACATTCCGACTTTGCTGTTTGTTGTCGAAAATTCTTCTTTTTTTCGCGAAGTTGTGTTGTAAAGTTGTATTTTTTTCATAAATGGTTTTCCTTTGTTTTGTTATTCCGCCAAATGAACTATCGGCAAAAATCCCGCTTTTTTGAATGGGATTTCTATTTGTATTCCGAGCGCTTTTTCTATTCTTTTTAGGTCTTTTTCGTAAGCGACTACCAATTGATAATCCCAAACGCAGTTAAGCGCAACAAAATTTATCGTCTTTTTTACGTCTTCTCTATTAACTTTTACCGCGCCGTCCGCGTTCAAAAGGTCGTCGGTGTTTTCTACGGCGACGGCGAGCGTTTTTATCGCAAAAAGTATCGGCATTACGCAAAAAATTCGCATTCTCGGCTCTTGTTTCGGGATTAAAATTGAGTAAAGAAGCGCGCGGTTAAGCGATTTTACCGCTTTTATTATCAGGACGTTCATAACTTCCTGCGCTTGTTTGCGGTTTTCGGGCAGATAAAGTTTTTCCAAATTAACGCCGTACTGTTGCGCCAAATCGCGGGGGATAAAACTTACGCCGCGTTTCAGGTCGCCCATTGCGTCCTTAATTATATTGGTAAGCTGCAATGCCTCGGCGAAAGCGGTTTTATGCTCGCTCATTTGCTCGTAAAGTTTCTCGTTTATCCACGGCGAAAACCCGTAAAACAAATCGGTTAGCATATTTCCGACCGTTCCTGCGACAAAATAGCAGTATTCTTCCAATTCTTCGAGCGATTTTGTGCCGATTTCGGTCGCCTCGTTTTGACGAACTACGGTCTTTTTCATTCCCTCTACCATTTCGCAAACAGTGTTTATCATCGCCTTTTTGGCGTTTGCGGGAAATGCGCGGTATCGCTCAAAAACGGTATCGGGATAAAGCGCGATAAATTCTTCATCGTCGTCGCTTGTAAAGGCAGTGCAAATTTCTCGAATGTTTTTTAGATATTGCTCGTCTTTTCCTTCGCTTAAAAAGAACAGGCGAAAGTTTTCGAGCGCGGCAGTCTTTTCTTCGGCGGATAATTTTTCGCTGTCCTCAAAAGTATCGGCAATTCGGCACAGCAAATATCCAACCAGAACAGGCTCTCTGAACGGTTCTCCGAGAGCCCTTATAGTCAGCGCGAAAGTGCGCGAAACTTTTTTGAGCATAAGCCGATTAAAAAGTTTCGCGTCCGTCTTTTCACCCTTAAGTATCTCTACTTTTAATTTTTCGAGAACGTCGCTCATAATTCGTCGTAAATCTCTTTTTTTAAGAATTAAAACGGCAAATTGTCGTCAACCGCGGGGGCTTCGCTAAATCCACCGCCGCCGTTGTATTCGGGCGCGGGAGCGTCGTTGTACGGCTTGTGATATTGCGGCTGTTCTCCTGCAAAACTGCCGCCCGCGCCGCCTTCGCTTGCTACGCGACCAGCCAAAATAGTGACGTTATCCGCCAAAATTTCGGTCATTGTTCTTTCGTTGCCGTCTTTATCGGTAAATTTTCTGTATCTTAATTTTCCTTCAACGTAAAGCGTGCTGCCTTTGCGCGAACTTCTTGCGACGTATTCCGCCTTTTGATTCCACATAACTATCCTGTGCCAATCCGTCTGCTCTTGCTGATTTCCGCTTTTGTCGCTAAATCTTTCGGTTGTCGCAATGCTGACTTCCAAAACTTTTGCGCCCGACGGCGTTGATTTCAATTCGGGGTCGCGCCCTAAATTCCCCACAAGTACTACTTTGTTAAGCGATGCCATAATTTCTCCTGAATTTTTCAATAAAACCTAATTTTACCGCGGATAAAATAATTTTTGCGCGGCGAATAAAGTAATTTTTCACATAATTTCGCTCTTTTTTGTGAGAAGGGCGTATTTCTCTACGCCCTTTTGTTGATATTTTTACCTATTTACTCTAAGTCTCGCCGAATAAGCAATTTTTTTGCCACAGGCGTTGACTGCCTCGGCGCTACATAACCCTCATCGGCGCCCTGCCGGATTGTCGGTGAAAATTTATGTCGTTAAAAAATCTTTTGACTTCGTTTCGCGCATTCTTTTTCCGAACAAAGCGCGTTAAACCTATGCCGTCAAAAGTTCCGCTACTGCCTCCTCTGACCCAGTTGTTATTAGCGACAAAAAACGACAATCTTTCGTTAACATAAAATTCCATAACATCAACCGAATAATTAGTTCCCTCAACGCGTTCCATATAGCGAACTAAAACATTGTCGAAATCAGCAGACCTTCTTTCTGCGATACCGATTAAAAACGAACGCCCGTCGTCGATGTGCGACATCATTGCTCTCATTGCAACACGGTCGATGTTGGCAAAAACGGAAATTGTAAACAGCAAAATAAATACAAATGATTTTTTCATTTTTTACTTCCTTTCTTATATACGAGACCTAAACATTGTCCAACCTAAACTCAGCACTGTTGTTTGTTGAAAACCAGTGATTGTCTGCAACATCTCTGTTTGTTGCCACTGTCCCCACCTATAATTCCACCAGTTGTATCTATTCCATTCTTCATAGTATCCAAATAAACTTCTAACTGTCAAGTCAAAATTGTGCTTGCGCCCAATCATCATTTTCCAAAAAACACCACCAAAAGAGTGTTGCCAAGAATGATAGCCAAACCATTGAAATCCGACACTTCCGCCAAAAATATGCGTTCCTCTTCCGTGCCGATTAACTACCCCGCCTACATTAAATAAATAGCCGAAAATATGAGGAATTCCAAGGTTTATGTTGTGTGATAAATAAACATCTGTCGGAGTAATCAAACCAAACTCTATTGACATTCCCAAACCAAGTTGTCCTGTTGTTGAAATATGCGTGTTTTCCGCTATAGTCAATGTTCGTTCTCTTCTGAATTGAAATTCTTGAATTTCAGCATCTCTACGCAATACAACAAAAACATTGTCGCTACGAGGTAATTCTTGTCTCTCGACGTAAATAGAGGTAGGTGATAACGGTATCATTTGCGGTGTTGCAATCGTATTTACCGCAGCTCCACAATTACCACAAAAATTTATTCCCTCAAGTAGTTGCACTCCACAATTAGTGCAAAAATTGTTTGCCAAAACAAACACAACAGATAACAGCACGACTACCGCCGCAACTTTGATTTTTCTCATAAAATACCCTTTTAAATTAAATTTGAACATTTGGAGATATTCGAATACAGAGAAAACGAAAAATTCATTTTTTTTGTATCAAAGAACAGAGAGAAAATAATTTTTGCGCGGCGAATAAAGTAATTTTTCACATAATTTCGCTCTTTTTTGTGGAAAGAACGTATTTTTGAAGCGAAAACCCGAACACGAAGAGGAATTATGCAAGGTTCAATCATAAGAAGAAAAACAAGAACGGCGATTGTCGGAAGCGTAAAAATCGGCTCGGAGCACCCCGTTTCCATTCAGTCGATGACCAACACAAAAACCGCCGATGTCGAAGCAACGGTCGCGCAAATCCGCAGGTTTGAAGAAGCGGGCTGTGAAATTATCCGCATAACCGTAAACGACGACAGCGCCGCCGAAGCCTTTGCAAAAATCGTGAAAGCGAGCAAAATTCCCGTGGTTGCGGATATTCATTTCGACTACAAAATGGCGCTTGCGGCAATAAAAGCGGGCGCGGCAGGAATAAGAATAAACCCGGGGAACATCGGCGCATTCGAGCGAACAAAAGAGGTCGTCGATGCCTCAAAAGCCGCGGGAAACGCCATTCGAGTAGGCGTAAATTCGGGAAGTTTGCAAAAAGATTTGCTTAAAAAACACGGTCGCCCTACCCCCGAAGCCCTTGTGGAGAGCGCCGTTCGTTATGTCGAAATGATGGACGACCTGAATTTCACAAACTTGGTGCTTTCAATAAAATCCAGCGACGTAATCTCTACAATTTCCGCCTGCGAAATGCTGTCGGCGAAAACCGACGTTCCGCAACATATCGGCATTACGGAGTCGGGAACGATAAAAACAGGAACGATAAAATCAGCGGTCGGTATCGGCGCGCTTTTGGCGCGGGGCGTCGGCGACACAATCCGCGTTTCGCTTGCAGGCGACCCCGTCGAAGAAATAGACGTAGCGCGGCAAATCCTGAAATCGCTCGGACTCAGAGGCGGTCCCGTTTTAATCGCCTGCCCAACCTGCGGAAGAACACAAATCGAACTCGCCGCCCTTGCCGAAACGGTAGAAAAACGCCTTAATTTATACGAACAAAATATAAGCGTCGCAGTTATGGGTTGCGTTGTAAACGGACCGGGCGAAGCGCGCGAAGCAGACGTCGGCGTTGCAGGCGGAATTGGAGAAGGATTATTGTTTGTAAAAGGCGAAGCCGTGAAAAAAGTCAGCGAAGACAAAATTATCGACGAGTTGTTTTTGTTGATTGACGAGGTTGCAAACAAAAAATAAATGTAGAGACGCGATGCTCGCGTCTCTACATAATTATAATCCTATCTGCTGACACCCATCCTTGCAGAATAAGTAAATCTTCTTCCGCTGATGCTTGTCGCTTCAACCACAATCAGATACGTGGCATTTGCTACAAAACGCCCTGCGTGGTTGGTCAAATTCCAAACAAACGTATCCGTACTTCTTCCGCTTGTCTCAAACACAACATTGCCCAAGTTGTCGGATATTCTGATTTTTATTTGCGTGGGCTCAGGTGTTTTTACGCTGATGTTTGCTATGTCCGAAGCAATTGCAGGATCAAGCAAAATACCGTAGGAACTTAGCGCCTCAAGTCTTCCGCGAATAAATGACGACCCGCATTCCTCTTCGCCTAATTGCGGGATTGCTCTCGTATCAACAGCGCCTTCGGCATCGCAAACACTGCAAAGGCGTGTTCTGCTTCTGCTACCGTCCTCAAAGCACGTTGCAACTTCCGTTGTGTCCCAAGCAGTCCAAACGCTAAAGTTATGGTCTGTTCTTATTAGTGTGCCGCCGGACGCTATTCCCGCGTTAAATCCTGCGTTTTGGGCAGTTCTTGCAAAGAAGAAATAGTTTTCGCAAGAAGTTAAGCTCAAAAACTCTCTTGAAGCCTGCCAGCCTGTCGTGGGAGCGGTATTTGTTGTACTGCGAGCATATTCTATCGCTTGCCCGTTGGTCGCATTCGCAATTTGGTTCAGTGTTATGCTGTTGTGAGTTCTGCTTGCCATTGTCGGAGCAGGCACTGTTGCACCAGCCGCTCTGTTTACCGTAAGCGTTGCAGAGCTCGAATTTACACTGCCTGCGCTATTTCTGACAATTACACGATAACGATTACCGCTCATTTCAGCTGTAGTTGCAACTGTTGTGAAAGACGCAGTTGTTCCGCCCGTACCGTGGGTGGCAGACACATCAGTCCAAGTAGTACTGCCGCTCGGGCGCACTTGCCATTGGAAAGTAAGCGGAGCTGTCCCCGAAGCAACAACCGAGAATTGCGCAGTTTGACCGACCTGCACCGTTCTGCTTGCAGGTTGCGTGCTTATCGAAGGTATTATTACGGGATTATTAGCCGTCAATGTAGCAACGCTTGATGTTACAACGCCCGCACTGTTGCTGACTGTAATGCGATAACTGTTTCCGCTCATTGCCGCGGTTGCCGCAACTGTTGTGAATGACGCAGTTGTTCCGCCCGTGCCGTGAGTGGCACTAACATTAGTCCAAGTAGTACTGCCGTTCGGTCGCACTTGCCATTGGAAAGTAAGCGGAGCTGTTCCCGAAGCAACAACCGAGAATTGCGCGGTTTGACCTACATTAACCGTTCTGTTTGCAGGTTGCGTAGTTATTTGTGGCGCTACTGCCTGCGAAGTGCCGCCCATAAAATTGAACGAAACGCTTCTTGTTGTCGTGTTATGTGTAATATTAGTTATAGGTCTGTTTGTGTTGGCGCCTGCCCACGACCTTGAGTTAGGAACTGATGTGTCGGTAAAAGAATTTCTGAGTACTCCGCCAACGGTTTGGGGCCACGGGTCGGTTGCGCGGTTTGTAGATGTACTGCCCACATCGCCGCCCGCTTGTTTTATGTAAACTCCGCGCCGCGCGGCATTGGCAACAACCCTGTTTCCCGTCCAACTTACACCCGCTCTGTCCACGTGATAAATCAACAGACCGCTTGCGGGAATGCCATTGTCCCAAGCAACATGTCCTGCCGCCGCATTTCGCTGACGGTTTTCAAGTAAAAAATATTCGTTGGTTGTTGTTGTTCGTATTCTGTACACAACCCCGTTGGACATTGTGCTGGGGCAAGGTATGGTAATTGCTTGCGCGGTAGTAAGTTCGACTACATCCGCCCAACCTACCATCATTCGGAGTTCTGCGGAAAGATTTGTCGGTCTGTCGCCGTTGCCTGCCCAGTTTCCGCTCGCCATAAGACACCATCTGCCCAAGTCCACCGCTCTGCCGTCGGTATCGCCGTTTGTGTCGTATGTATCGGGTAGTCTAAGGACAGAATGCCCCAATTCGTGAGCAACAATACCTATTCCCGACATATTCGTGCCGCTGTTGCTACGAAATTCGGGAGAGCAAGAATATCTGTTAACTCTTCTGCCGTTGAGAGTTAAGGCAGAAAAAGACGACGCGTGCGACCATATCGATTGTCCCACAGGCGCTCGCGCTTCCTGACCATGTCCTGCAAAAATAATATGCACGGCTATTGCGTCGCCGCCTGTACCTGTATTGCCGGGCGCAGGATAATTTGCAAAATTCAGTCCGTGGTCGCGCGCCGCTCCCTCAACCGCCAAGCGAGCCATTCTTCCGCCTGCTCCGCTACGTTGCGGGTTTTCTGTGTTATTGTGGTCGTAATGCCATATTGTTTGCGGCATTCTTACAGGTCCGTAAACACCAACCCGTAAATCAAGCGCGCCGTAAGACATAGCTAAAAAGTAGTCCCGCAAACTTCCCGGTCTGCTCGCCTCATTATAGCCCACCTGATTAAACATATTGTAAAAAGCTTGCCTTGTCACTCTAAACGGTCTGTCGGGAAAATCCACAAGGATAATCGGAACTCGAACTGTTCCGGAAGTCGGAGCCGCCCAAATTTCAAATTCTTCTTCAAGCGCGTCGTATATACCGCGTGCCTGACGCAATAAATCTCGCTGACCGTCGCTGAACCTTAAGTTTCTCGGTGTTCTGCGCAATAAGTCTCTTTCTTGGTCTGTCCTCTCGCGGACATTGCGAGCACGAATTCCCGAAGGTTGCAAATCACCGTATTCGTCCTGAACTGCATACTCCAAAAAACCGTCGTTGTTAAAAATCAGCGTAAATTCGTCCTCGGTTGTTCGCCAGTTGTGCCACGGACTTCCGTGCATCTGAATGGTAATCACCGAGCCGTCGGGATTTATAAAATCGCCCGGATACGGATACGCAGATACCGCATACGCGTTAAACTGTAATCCGATTACAGCGACAAATATTGGTATTGCTACCCACAATTTAATGAACTTTTTCATCAATTCCCCCTATGAAACATAAATATATTAAAACAAAAACACTCCCCCTTACGAGCGTCTTGTTGAAATTTTCATTTGCGTTTTGTTGCGGTCTGAATTATTTTATGTCATATTTGCTTGCTGTTTTTTGTGCTTTGCTTATTGCTTTGTTTCTGAAGGTAAGTATAATAACAAATTTTTGTTTTCGCACAAAAATTTTTAATTGAAGAAAAATTTCTTATTAGTTTAATGACTGAATTTACGAATTACCCTCAAATATTCTTCTTTTTCGTCAAGACCAAGCATCGTGTGAACCAAATTGCCGTTCATTGCAAAAAACACCATAGGAATGCTTCTTACTCCGAACGCCGCCGCAATGTCTCTGTGTCTGTCTATATTTATGCGATAAAGTTGTACGTTCTCTTCTTCGGCTTCTTCTAATGCTTGCGCAAGAATTGGTTTAAGCATACGGCAAGCGCGACACCAATCGGCGTACATTTCCAAAATCAAAAGTTTGTTTTCTTGCTTTAGTATGGTTTGGAGTTCTTCGACCGAGCCGATTTCCACAGGCGCAGAAAACACCTTGAACACAAATGCAATTATAATTCCCAGCAATACTGCTTTTTTAAACACACAAATATTTTTACTTCGTTTCATAATTAAATCTCCTTTTCCTCTAAAATTACATCTTTTCGCAGGTCGCCGCCGCAAAATTCTTTCAAAAACACATTTTTTTCGTTAATTTCGACGTATGTCTGCCTTTCTGACCAAATGCCGCAATTAGCGTAAATTTTCTTGCCACTCTCTGCCAAATCGCAGATATGTGAATGCCCCGCAACCAAAACAGAGGAATGTTTTTTATCGATAAAACGGAATGCCGCTCTTCTGTATTTTTCTTTCCGCGACGGCGTATTTACGTTGCCGACATTCTTCTTTCGGCTCAATTCACTCATCATTTTCATAAATCGAATTGCAAAAAACGGCGGCAAAAGTTTATATAAAAATTGAAAAAACGTATTTCGCAAAGCAGAACTCAGCAAAAATCGCAAAATGCCGCTCTTAATATCATCGCCGTGGGTGCAGAAAACCTTTTTTTTGTTTTGCTTAAAGCTAAAATGCCTGTCGAAAACCTCTATTCCCAAGGTTTTCAAAAAATTGCCTTTGAAAAAATCGTGATTTCCCCGAACAAAGTTAATTTTGACTCCGCGCTTTCGGGCATCCAACAAAATCGAGTAAATATTTGTAAATTCTGCGGGGACAACCGAAGAATATTCTATCCAGTAATCAAAAAAGTCCCCTAAAATACAGAGTTCGCCGTCGCTCGGCAGAGCGTTGCAAAAGTTTTCAAAAACAGATTCAGCGCTTTTTTCGCCTTTGCCCCCCGCGCCAAAATGGAGGTCGGAAATAAAAAATTTTATTCCCATTCGTCTGTAGCAGTAAAATCTTCAGCCATTTCTCTGAAATTGGCGTCGCTGTCGAATTTGGAGTCGAACGTTAATTCGCGAATTTCCATCTCTTCCTCCGCGTCCTCAATAAGCGGAATGGAGTCTTTGTCTCGCAAAAATTCGTCGGTATCTACTTCATCTTCAAAAAGTTGCATAAAACCCTTCTTTATAGAAAATCTTATTTATTTTCGGCGAAAATATTTGTTGGTATGCTCTCCTGTCAAGGGGTAAGTCAATTTATTTCAACAATTACTCTTTTTCCTAAATATTCGCGGCTGACATCATACTGTTTTTTGTCCGCAAATTGCTCGCAATCGTCCAAAATTGCGCTCTTGTAAAGGTATATTTTTGCGCCGTTTTTCATTGTTTTTCTCATCGGCGGCACAAATTCGGGCAATATTTTTAGCGCGCGGCTGGTTATTATATCAAAATGTTTTTCAAAATAAAGGGGCGCTTCCTCTATTCTTGTGTGAATTGTTTTGCAGTTTGAAAGTCCGAGCTCAGCGCAGATATTCTCGATTGCCGAAAGTTTCTTTTTTTTGCTGTCGAGCATAAAAATCTGCGATTGCGGGTAAATTATTGCAAGCGGTATTGCAGGAAGCCCGCCGCCCGTACCTATATCGCAAATGATTTTTTTGTCCAAATCGGCAGGCGTATCTAAAATTAAAAGCGAATCCAAAAAATGCAATGTCCATAAATCATCAATGTTTGTTTGTCGCGAAAAAAGGTTAATCTGAGAATTTATTTTAACTAATTGTTCAAAAAACAAGTCGAATTTTACTAAAACTTCGTCCGCTCTGCTGTCTAATTTGCTTTTAAGAAAATCGTAAAAAATATTCCTGTTGCTCACAGTTCTCTCTTTTTATTTGAATTTAGCGCAACATTGCCGAAGCGTCAATCATATAGTTTCTCGGACACAAAGGTCTGCCGCCGCGTCTTACTTCAAAATGCAAATGCGGTCCTGTGCTTATGCCCGTATTTCCCATATAGCCGATAATATCGCCCCGCCTTACGATGTCGCCGACATTTACGGCAGACTGCGAAAGGTGTGCGTATCGAGTAAGGTAGCCGCTGTTTCGGTGAGTTATATCGACTTTAATTCCGTATCCGCCGCGAACTCCCGAAAAAGAGACTATTCCGTCTGCCGCCGCTATTATCGGCGTCCAAGGCACATTGGCTATGTCAATTCCTTCGTGAATGCTTGCTCTGTTAAGAACGGGGTGGTTTCGCGCGCCGAACTCCGATGTTACCCGACCTTGCGCAGGAGTTATGGATGGTTTTTCCGCGAAGAATATTCGTTGCCTTTCAGCGGTCTCGTTTATTGTAATCAAACGTTGTTCCAAAAAGCCTAACCGGCGTCTGTTGCCTGCGATTTCTTCATCCATTTCAGAAATTTGCACTTCAATGGGAGAGCCCAAAAGTTGTCTTACTTTCTCCGGAAACAAAACCCGTCCGCCTACGCTTTGTCTTTTTATATCATCCGGCACGGGCGCAATACCTCTCGCAATAGACAACTCGGTTTCAAAATCAGAAAATCTCGAGACAAATTCCGTTTCTTGCGCCACAAGCAAATTAAGCGAGTCGAGCGTATATACCAAATGTTGATGTCTTTCTTTTTCTTCATTATAAACGTTTTGTGCGTCTGTAATGGAAACCGTATAATATACTCCGACCACCGCTGTTGCGAATACGACAAAAAACAGCACTGCCGTTAAATACATAATAACCGCATTTAATTTCAGTACTATGGGAGCTTTCGCATTTCGATTATTTCCAAAAACGACTTTAATCATTGCGATACCTCCTCTCGACTAATAGCCTGCTTGTCCAATTTATTGCACATCTTATAAATGTAATAAATAATTCTTCGTTTCGCTCATATTTCTTCATTTTTCCCTCATTTTCTGAAAAAAGCGTCCAAAATTGCCGCTGTCGGATAGTAAAATTTCTTATTTCCTCCGTAATCACATTCAACCGTGTCGCAATTAAAAAGCAATTTGGATTTTATTATTTCTTCTATAGGTTGTGCGGGGTTTAAGGCAACATTTTTTTCGCCGCGAACGCCTGTTGTCTGCACATTTATGCAAATTTCCTGCAATGAAAGCGTTTTGTTCTTAAACTTATTTACCAAAATAGATACCCCTATCGGCAAAAGTCGTCGCCTAACACCCTCCGCCGCAACATCGTGGAGTTTGTAATCTTGTTCCAAAGTTTCGCCGTTTTTGCTGAATTTTGAAGAAATAAGTTTAAAAATCGACGAAATCGGAAGGAAAAGAATATATATCGGGTAGATAAAATATGATAATTTATACGTTAGCTCAAAGGAATAAATTCTGAAAAGGGATTTTGGAAAAAGCTCGCAGGTAATAAACACAAACGCCGTCAGAATTATTGTTTGCAATAAAGCGTTAATTTCTTGAAATATGCCGAATATTATTTTTCCGAACGCGAAAGTCAGAAGAACAAGCGTTATCGTGTTTCCGATAAGCAGGGTTGTCAGGACTTTTTCCTTGTTTTTGAGAAGCGTAGTCATAATTTTTGCAGATTTATTGCCTTTTTGCGCAAGGGCGTTTATCTTAAATTCACTTACCGAAAGAAAACCTGCCTCATATCCCGAACAAAAGAAAGATACGACCCACGCAAATATAAAAAGCAAAAAATATGCGACCATATTACTCTTGTCCTCCGCAGTTTTCCAGTATTATTTGCGCCGCACAAATTTCTTTTTCGTGGCTTACCGAGCAATGAATTTTTGAGATTTTACCGACTTTAAGCGCAACTGCAAGTTTTTCGTCCAAAACACGAACGGACGGTTTTTTTTCGCCGTTATTTATATATTCGATTGATTTCCACGACGATATTTGCTGTAAATTGTCGGGCAACGCCTTGTAAAACGCTTCTTTTACCGCCCAACGAACAGCAAAATGAGGCGCAGAATTTTTCATTTTCAGGCAATATTCGATTTCACCGTCCGAGAAAACCTTTTTCTGAAAGTTTTTCCAATGCGGTTTTTCCGCTATTTTTGCTATACGATTTACATCACAAATATCCACACCTACTCCGATTATCACGCAATTCGCTCCGCTTTTAAGGCGCGCGTCATTAAGTCCACCATTGCGTTTTGAGGACTTTTTCCATTATATAACGAGTTGTAAATTTCAGTTGTTATGGGCATTTCCACTCCCAGTTTTTGCGCAAGCGAATATAACGACTTGCAAGTTGTAACACCTTCTGCGACCATTGCCATTTTCTCTTGAGCTTCCTGCAAACTTAAACCTTTTGCCAACATTTCGCCAAAATTTCTGTTTCGCGAATGTTTGGAACAGCAGGTCGTAATAAGGTCGCCAAATCCCGCAAGTCCGCTGAAAGTGTGTTCGTCCGCGCCCATTTTTTTGCCCAAGCGTATCATTTCCACCATTCCTCGCGTAAGAAGCGCGCCTTTTGTGTTGTCGCCGAAACCCAAACCATCGCAAGCGCCTGCCGCAAGAGCGATAACGTTTTTTACGCTTCCCGCAATTTCCACGCCGACAATATCGGTCGAGGTGTAAACCCTGAAAACACTGTTTGAAAAAATCTGCTGAACTTCTTTTGCAAGGTCTTCGTTTGTTGAGGCGGCAACGACTGCCGTGGGAACTTTTCGTCCGACCTCTTCGGCGTGCGACGGTCCCGACAAAACCGCAAGTTTATCCATTGTTATTTTCGGGATTTCCTGCGTTATAACTTGGCTCAGAATAGCGTCGCTTCCTATTTCTATGCCTTTGGAAACAACAACCCACCCACGAACATTTACTATTTTTTCAATATCGATTTCCTGAACCAGCGTTTTCATAGTCGCCCTAACAAATTGCGTGGGAACTGCAATAACAATATAATCGCAATTCTCAAACAAGTCGGCGACAGATGTTGTGATTTCGATGTCGTCAGGGATTATTATACCGGGAAGTTTGATTGGATGTTCGCGCTTTTTTTGCAGGAGTTCCGCTTCTTTTTTGTTAAACTCCCACATTTTAACGCTGTGCCCATTGCTGTCAAGCAAAACCGACAACGCAATAGCCCATCCGCCCGCTCCCAAAATACCAATCATCATAATTTTTATGTCTCCATAATATGTTCTTAAAAGTTATGAGGAGGCAAAATACTATTTGCCACCCTGCAAAAACACTTTTTAGTCCAATTTCGGCAAATTGTGCTTAAGATACAACTCTCTCATTTGCAATTGGCTGACTTCAGCGGGCGCTCCCATCATCAAATCTTGCGCCTTCTGGTTCATCGGAAACGCTATAACTTCACGGATATTGCTTTCGTTTGTTAAAAGCATAACCATTCTGTCCACCCCGGGAGCAATTCCGCCGTGCGGAGGCGCGCCGAGTTTAAACGCGTTAATCATTCCGCCGAATTTTTCTTCAACAACTTCTTTACCGTAGCCTGCGATTTCAAACGCCTTATACATAATTTCAGGACGGTGATTTCGGATTGCGCCCGAAGAAAGTTCCACGCCGTTCACAACAATATCGTATTGATACGCCAGAATGTCGAGCGGATTTTTGTTAAGAAGCGCGTCCATTTCGCCCTGCGGCATTGAGAACGGGTTGTGCGAAAATTCGATTTTGTTGGTTTCGCGGTTCAATTCAAACATCGGATAGTCGACTATCCAGCAAAATTTATAAACGCCTTTTTCGATAATATCCAAATCCTGTCCGAGTTTTACGCGCAATTTGCCTGCAATGTCGCTTGCAATATGCTCTTCGTCGCACATAAAAAACACAACGTCGCCGTCGCCCGCTTTTGTGCGTTCAACAATTTTTGCTACTGTCGCGTCATCCAAAAATTTAAGTATGGGACCTTTTACTTCGCCGTCTTTCCAAGTAAGATACGCAAGTCCTTTTGCGCCTATTGATTGAGCGTAGGCAACCATTTTATCAAAAAACGAACGCGGCTGATTTGCGCAGTTTTTCACGGGAATAGCGCGAATTACACTGCCGTTTTTCACTGCTTTTGCAAATGCTTCAAAACCGCTTTGGGCAAAAATATCGCCCGTTTCGCACATTTCAATCGGTATGCGTAAGTCGGGTTTGTCGCTTCCGTATTTAAGCATTGACTCGCGATAAGGAATACGCACGAATGCCTTACTGTCCGTCCCCGAAACAACCTTGTGCGTTCCGAATTTGTTGAAAGTATCGGAGAGTACGTCTTCCAAAATCGCAAAAACATCGTTTTGCTCTACAAACGACATTTCGATATCCAGCTGATAAAATTCGCCGGGACTTCTGTCGGCGCGAGCGTCTTCGTCGCGAAAACACGGTGCTATCTGAAAATATTTATCGAAGCCCGAAACCATCAAAAGCTGCTTAAATTGTTGCGGCGCTTGGGGAAGAGCGTAAAATTTTCCCGGGTGAACACGGCTCGGCACCAAATAATCGCGCGCGCCTTCGGGCGACGACGAGGTCAAAATAGGAGTTTGAAACTCCATAAATCCGTGTTCTATCATTTTTGTCCGCAAATGCGCTATAACCTTGCTTCGCATAATAATATTGTTGTGCAATTTTTCTTTTCTCAGGTCAATGTAGCGATGCGTAAGGCGCGTATCTTCGGGTGCTTCTGTTTCCGGGAAAACAGGGAACGGAAGTGTGCCGCACTCGCCCAAAACTTCGCAGTCGCTCGCCGTAATTTCGATTTCACCTGTTTTCATATTGGGGTTAATATTTTCGTCTAAGCGAGCAATAACAACTCCCGAAAATTTGACAACAGTTTCTTTCGGCAAGTGTCCGATTGCGTATTGATTGGGATTGTCGGGGTAAATCACAACCTGTGTAATGCCGTAGTGGTCGCGCAAATCAATAAAAAGCACTCCGCCGTGGTCGCGTCTGTTGTGTATCCAACCGCTGACTTTTACTTCTGCTCCGATATTCTGTTTAGAGAGTTCCCCGCAAGTGTGCGTGCGATACAAATTCGCCATAAATTTTCCTTTCGTGTAATTTTCGAGGGTAAAAATAATATTTGTTTTGGAGAGGAGTGGTGAATTGGCGGTTTTTTTACGGATTTCTATTACATCTTATTCTGTTTCAGAAAAAATAATGGATAACATATTAGTTAAACAGTGCTTTAAACAGTGTTTAGTTTTTTACGCAAACGCCACATATAAGACGAAAGTTGGAGATTGGACGGTTTTTTGTGGAAAATAGCAAAAAAATGATGTTAACTGATTTTTTGCAAATACAGATTGTTTTTTCTTTGCGCAAATAGTATTTTCAAAAGAAAAAGGGGGTGTATTTATGGTAAACACGGCAACATTAAACATAAAGACCGATAACGAAACAAAAAAAATGATAAAAACCGCGGCAACTAAACTTGGCTTGTCGATGAATGCGTTTGTTGTAGCGGTAGTCAGACAAGCGGCTAAATCTAAAAATCTTGAAGATTTTTATTTAAACAAAATACACGAAGCGGAAATTTACAACTACCGTCATAGACACGAAGTAAAATCTTGGAGCGCGCTGAAAAATGAATATGGTGTATAAAGTTGTCCCCAGTCCAAAATTTGAAAAAGATTTAAAAAAAATTGGCAAATCGAATGCGACAGAAATTATTAAATGGATAGAAAAAAATTTAGAAAACACCCAAAATCCGCGCGAAAAAGGAAAGCAACTTAAGTATGATTTTCAAGAATATTGGCGTTATCGCATCGGTGATTTCAGATTACTTGTAGAAATAATTGACAACAAACTAATATTAAGTTTAATAACAGTTGCTCACAGACGAGAAATTTATGGATAAACGGCTAAGTTCTGCGATATTCAAGCAAATAAAATGAAAAAACTATTTTTTACAGTCTTATTTCTTTACACCTGCACCGCTTTCTCTTTCTGTGATGTTATTCCAAAATCAATAGAAGAAGCGCGGGAATTGCTGTTTGACGAAATTATTGACTCTCTCTGTTTTAACGCCGCAGAGGCATTGCTTTTAAACCCGATTGACCCGATACGCGAGGGGTGGCACCGTCTCGAGAGTGTGGGGTTTGATTTAGCGCCCGAAGAAATTCCCACGACTCAAGAAATTATTGCGAGCGGCGGCGATTTTTCGCGATTGTTCAGGCGCTATCCGCTGATTTCACAATTCGAGCCGTTTATCCGTGTTTCTCGCAGGTCTCTGCAACAAGCGCCCGTGCGTTCAACGCTCACAGTTTTTGCACGACGAACAGACGGCGACGATGAACAATATTTCAGCATATCTTCCGCTACAAGAATTCAGGATAACCTGCTCGTTTCCGTGCAAGTTCGGGAGAGGCAGGACGAGCAATATTTGGAAAATCGCTCAATTTTGTATAGTTTTGGCGGTGATAATATTTCGGGATTTTTTAACGCGGGAAATCTTACGTCTCCCTCTAACGAGTTGCTTTTCGGGCGATACGCAACATTTTCGCAAGCACAAGGGGCGGACAATTTGTATTACGCCAGCAGAGGCGGCTACAACGGCATAATAACGCAAATCGGCACGCAACATTTGGGGGCTACGGGGTATTTTCACATACGCGAAAACGAACATTTGGCGGGCGGCGGCGTTTTTGTTCAGCCGCAATATTTTCGCTTGGAACTCAAAGCGATTTACGCAGAAAAAGGCGAAAACGAGGAAGTTTTACTTCAAGTCAGAGGGAATTTCACGAATTTGGGAATTTCTGTTTCAAACGCGATTTCTCTTTCCTCCGCCAAAAATGCGACTTTGGTTCAATACCAAAAATCTGCGCGAAATCTGCGGATAATCTCGCAAACTTATCTTTTGCAGGAAGGCTATAATTCGCCGTTTTCGTCGCTAATTCCGCGAAACGATACCTTGCAAAATCAAAAATTCGGCACAAATCTTTCGCTTTCGGGACGAGCTAAAACGCAAAGATATTCGCTTTCGACGCGTTATCTTCTGAATGGCGATTTCGGCACGGCGAGTATTGTCGGAGCTTACCATCTTCCCGAAATTACGGGTTTGGGCGTTCGTTCTAATTTTTCTCTGAGGACGGACACCACTCAGTTAAGGCAAACGCACACGGTTTTTAATCGTAAGCGGATAGGGCAAAATTTCAGAACAAATGCGAGCGTTGCAAATTCTTTTAATAAAGACGGCTGGCGACATAGTATTTTTAATCTCGGATTGGATAGTTTTCTGCCGAATGCGCAAATTGTTAACCTCGGATATTCGCATAGAATTCGCCTTGAGCAATCGCCGCAGGAAACGATATTTTTGTCGTATTCGGCAAGAAGCCCGAGCAGAAGCACTAAGTCTTTGGCTATGGATATTCCGCTCCAAGAAACATCGAAAGGAATGAGAATTTATGGTGAAATGCGTTTTGCTTTTCCTGTTTTTGATACTCGGCGCCTGTAGTTTGGATGACAAAAACCCGCCCCAAAATTTGCGTTGGACACAGGTTGGCGAAAAGTCGTTTGTTGAGTGGAACGGACAAGTTTTGAGATTAGATACGCTTACAAATAACCGAAATTTTGACGAAAATTGCAGATTTTTGCGTTTAAACAACGATTTATGGATTTTTGAAACGGGCAACGTTGCCGTTTGGCGAATAGACGGCGATATTCCCGACGAAAATATGTATTACAGTGAAAATTCCATCGCAATTTTGGGTAAAAATGCAGTAATTCCAAAGGTTTTGGCGCTTAAATTTTCGGCAATTATTGCGCTTCCGAACTTTGAAACTTCAAAATTGCTCTTAATTATGGAACATTACAACGAAAAAGTAATGCTCGCAAACGACAACAGCGAAATTACTTTCAAAACCGACGGGGTTTCGTGGTATTTTCAGTAAAAGTGCAATTTTTTTCCTTTTGAATTGCGGAAAATAGTATTTTAATAACGAAAACTCCTTGCTATCTTAAATAATTTAAGGAAGGGTAAAATTTATGACAAAGAAAAAAATAGAAGTAAAAATCGAGCACACGGAAGATTTTCTGGAAAAAATTACAGAAGCAATATTTCTTTTGTCCGAAAGAGACGGGCAAGTTTATACCAAAACAGATATTTATTATACAATGATTGATATGTTTTTCGAGAAAATGAAAAACAATCCGGACGAAATCGTAATCAAAAAACTCAAATAGAAAGTCTATCCAAAGGAGACAAGATGTCTAAGGAATTTGAAACGAAAATTTTGTGTATCGGCGCGGGATACGTCGGCGGTCCGACTATGGCGGTTATCGCTCAGAAATGTCCTAATGTAAAGGTGACGGTTGTCGATATAAACAAAGCAAGAATTGATGCTTGGAACAGTGAAAACCTGCCGATTTACGAGCCGGGACTTTATGAAGTCGTAAAAGAAGCGCGCGGCAGAAATTTGTTTTTCTCGACAGAATCGGAAAAAGAAATCGCGGACGCCGACATCATTTTTGTATCTGTAAATACGCCCACAAAACAATACGGAATAGGCGCGGGCAAAGCAAGCGATTTGCAATTTTTGGAAAAAACAGCGCGAACAATCCTTGCCGCCGCAAACACAAACAAAATTATCGTTGAAAAAAGCACTCTGCCTGTACGCACCGCCGAAGCAATGGAGCGCATTCTCAATTCAAACGAAAAAGGGCTTCATTTTGAAGTTTTGTCAAACCCCGAATTTTTGGCGGAAGGAACGGCAATCACCGATTTGCACAATCCCGACAGAGTTCTTATCGGCTCAATGGAAACCGAAAGCGGAATAGCGGCTCGAAATAAAGTTGTTGACATTTATGCAAATTGGGTTCCTCGCGAAAAAATTATCACAAGCAACGTTTGGAGTTCGGAATTGTCGAAATTGGTGGCAAACGCGTTTTTGGCGCAAAGAGTTTCGTCTATTAACGCGATTTCGGAGTTGTGCGAAAAAACACACGCCGACGTTCAGGAAATCTCAAAAGCAATCGGAACGGACACAAGAATTGGCTCCAAATTTTTGAATGCAAGCGTAGGTTTTGGCGGAAGTTGCTTCAAAAAAGACGTTTTGAACTTGGTTTACATTGCCGAAAGCAACGGACTTCCCGAAGTCGCCGAATACTGGGAATGGGTTATTAAAATGAACGACCACCAAACAAATCGTTTTGTACAGAATATTATCCGCTCCTCGTTTAACACGGTTGCAGGCAAAAGAATAGCGATGTTGGGTTTTGCATTTAAAAAAGATACGGGCGATACTCGTGAAACGCCTGCTTTCTATGTTGCCAAACAACTTCGCGACGAGCAGGCGCAAGTCGTGATTTCAGACCCGCAAGCGCTTGACAACGCAAAAATCGACCTCAAAGCCACTGATGGAATTGCATACGAAACAGACCCGTATAAAGCCGCAGAGGGCGCGCACGCAATTGCGATTTTGACCGAATGGGACTTGTATAAAACGCTTGATTACGAAAAAATTTACAAGACTATGGTAAAACCCGCAATGATTTTCGACGGCAGAAATATTTTAGACCACCAAAAACTCTACGACATCGGGTTTAACGTGTACAGAATTGGAAAAACACCGCTTCTCCACAAGGAAACAGCGTTAATTTAATCAGTTTTTGATTTTGGATATTTGTAGGGGCGTATTGCATACGCCCTTTTTTTTGTTTAATAATTCCAAATAATTAGTGTGTTCGTTTTAGGGCGTATGCAATACGCCCCTACAAAATGTTCTGAATTCTTAAAAATCAACCAATTCTACTTCAAAAATAAGCCAAGCGTTGGGTGGTATTACGCCGCCTGCTCCGCGAGAACCGTAAGCCAAATCGGGTGGTAGAACTATGGTACGCTTTTCGCCTCTTCTCATCGACAAAAATGCTAAATCCCAACCTTCAATAACCTCGCCTGCGCCGACTGTAAATCTAAATACTTGGTTTCTTCTGACAGAACTGTCAAAAACCGTGCCGTCCAAAAGTTTGCCTGTGTAATGCGTAGAAATCCTTGTGCCTCTCGGAGGAGTATCGCCTTCGCCTTCTCTTTCGAGTATATAGAAAAACCCGCCTTTAGCCTCAACCAAGTTGGGAAAGCGGCTTCTGACTTCTTCCACAACTCTTCTGTTTGCTTCGCCCTGCGCTCTTCTTTGATTTTCGCCGTGAGCGTTAAGAAGCGAGTCGAACTGTTCTTGGTCGGCGACAAATGCTTTTGCTTTTTTGCCTACGCGTTTAATTGTTATCGAGTCAATTCTGTCGCCTTGTCTTATAGCGTTTACTACACTTTGCCCATCAACAACGTGTCCGAAAACCGTGTGTCTGCCGTCCAAATGCGGCGTAGCTGTGTGTGTAATGAAAAACTGGCTTCCGTTAGTGCCGGGTCCTGCGTTTGCCATAGACAAAATCCCCGCTCCCGAATGTCTCAATTCAGGGTGAATTTCGTCGGGAAAATTATATCCGGGTCCGCCGCGCCCTGTTCCTGTCGGGTCGCCGCCTTGTATCATAAAGTTTTCTATAACTCTATGAAAAACGCCGCCGTTATAAAACGGCTCGCCTAATTCTTTGGCAGTGTTTCTGATTTTTCCTTCCGCAAGACCGACGAAATTTGTTGTCGTAAGCGGCGTTTTTTCAAATTCCAACGACAGTTTTATGTCGCCTTTTGTTGTGTGAATAATAGCAAACAATCCGTTTTTGCCTCTCATTGAGTCTTCCTTTCCGTCATCGTTGTCTCTGTCGGCAAATACAAACCAGCAAAAGAGCGATAACGCAGCAATAATTGTTAAAGTAATTTTTGTTTTCATTGTGTTTCTCCCAAAATATCGTTTTTAGTTTTCTTCTTCGTCGTCATTTATTTCTTCTTCATCCATATCAGGCGGAAGTTGGGCGGCTTCGGCTATGCCCAAAAATTCCCTTACCGTCATATCCAAGGTATCGCCGACTGCAATTCTGTATCGAACCCGCGCCATCGTTAAAAAGAAAAACGCCTGTCTGCTACGTTCCATTGCCTGCGCCATTCCTTGCATATATTCGTCAAAAAAGCGTGCCGTGCCGAGCGACACATAGCGGTTAAGCCAAGTTATCGCCTCATTGCGCATTTCGTAAGATTGCCCCAAAAAAGCCGTAGCCGTTCTCAGAAGTATGCGTATGGTATCTTCGACAAAATCGGGAGTCGGTTTTAACGCAAGCCTGCGAAAATCATCAACCGCCTGTCTGTTCGCATTCATAGTTTCAGTGATTGCGTTTCTGAGAGCAAACAAGGCTTCTTCGCTTTCCTCTTCGTCTTCGTTCACTACCTCCAAAATTCGCATAAGCATATTCCATCTCTGGAACGGAGGTATCTCTATCTCTTTAAGTTGAGATATATAACTCTCGATAAATTCGTTCGTCAGCGCCTCCTGCGATTTGCCGCCGCACCCCGAAAGAAGAACCAAACCGGTGAAAAAAACCAAAAAACCGATTACCCAAAATTGCTTTTTCATAAAGTCTCCTTAAAAAATTTACATATAAAATATGTTTTGCGCCTCCCTATGTTTGGATATTATTTATTTTTCGATGAAGAAATGGAGATTTTTACTTATAAGAGAAGACGAAAATTAAAGTTTTGCTACTTCTTTCCGAATAAGAAATTTACGCCAAGGTTTAAAGATAATTGCCTTAAACTAAACGGATAGCGTTCGATTATTTCTATCGGGGCACAGCCGGAAAAGCACTCGTAGTAATTATAACTCTCAACTAATTGTGATTTTTGATAACTGTAGCCCATTCCGACGTCAAACAAAACACTTCTGTTGCCAATAGAAATTCCAAACATCGGTTCAAAGAAAAATTCGCCGTCAAAAGAATAATCGGTAAAAATCGCATCCATTGTCAACGGAGACAATGACCCGCCCATTCTGAGACTAACAAACATTCGCAACAAATCTTCATATATCGGAAATTGCCCGCGGACTTCGCCGAAAATTGGGATGTAAAACATAGCGGTAGAAAAATCGTTATAACTCCCAAACTCATAAGAAACGTTTAATTTGCTTACACTTACCCCGCTTCCCAAGCCGAGAGACAGATATTCGTTAATATTATAACGAAGAACGAAAAGAACGCGACCGCCTTTGACGTTTGGGTCAAAATCGTAATCTTCGTGTTCTTCTCCGTCGAGGACTGCTTTTCCTGTTAAAAAAGAGTGTTCCCACAGAAGAGAAAACCCCGTTTTTGCCCAAGCGAATGATGCTGAAAATAGGATCAGCGTTAAGACTATTAGTGTTTTAGCGTTCATTGTTTGTTACTCCTTTTTTTTAATTTTCATATAAATCAATTGTTTCAAAGCTTAATCTTGATTCCTGCCTTCTTTGGTTTCTTGCTTCTGTTTTTTCCTAAAATTGAAAACCGATTTCAGTAAAAAACGGAAACTTAAACGAATCTACAACAACTTTATCGGCAAGTGAATCTCCTCTGTTTAGATGTCTTGCATTACCGCCTAATGTTGTTGTAATAGCACCACCGCCTTTTATAATGAAATTCCTTAATTTAAGACCGACAACAAGCGGAACGGATAAATCGGGAACCAATAAGTCGAATTTTTCATATTTATTATAACCGTGTGCGAAGTTTGCAGGGTCAAACATACCGCCGCCAAGTTTTCGATAATGAGTTAATGAGATTTGCGGACTTGTAAATAATTGAAAATAAGAATCGTTGTTTGTTTTTTTTCTTGTTCCTATGGCTACTCCGAGATAATAAGCGAAAAGGTCTTTGTCGGTTGCTGTGCGAAGATTAGCGTGGAGATTAGACCAGTCGTAACGAAATCTTCTGAACTCAAACTGAGCAAATGATGAAATCGCTATATTTCTAAACAGTCTATTTTCGCCTTTATTTATATGGTTAAATTTGGGGCGAATTTTAATATCACGGCGCAAAAAACCTAATAGTGAAACCGATAATTCTAATTTTTCGTTTGGAGCGCCAAATATTAAATAAGCGTCCATATAAGCAACGGGAAGAAATAGTGTCTCATATTCAAACGGTGTTAAATAAACGGTGCTTGAATACATAGAGTATCTATCTCCTGTTGCTGCCTTTTCATAGTGATGAATTACTGATAAGTCGTTATAAAATCCTCTCAAACGTAAAGATATGCCTCTATCTATGTAAGGAGAGACGTATGCTGTGTAAAGCGCAGAGTTGGCTGTACTGACAACAAGAAACAATAGCGCTGATAATATCTTCGCGTTCATAATCTACCATTTGCCTCTGCTATTGTGTATGTAAATCTCAGTTCCGCATTTTCTAAGCCATTACTAATCGGAAGAATTGTAAAAGTTCTGTCGCCACACTTAAACGAAGACTCTGCCCAATACTCAGGATTTCCTTTTACTAAAATTACCGGTTGTTCACTGAAAAAAGACGGAAGCATATAGCGATTTTCAAAACCACTATCCCACCACCATGGCGGACTTACAACTATCGGCATTCCGAATTTATACTTGGTTGCACTTAAAACCGGTTCATTATCTTGCAAGGGATTTATATACACGACGAGTCGAAAAGAATCTTGCCGATTTCTATATTTATCACCATAATTTGCAAAAACAGATAATCTGCGTCGAGTAGTTGCTTCATCAATATATTTAATCAATTCTTCCTTTGAAGAAATTTGTTTTTTTTGCACATCTATAATATCTCCAGTAAACAATACAGATTCAACGAATCCGTCGGGATATTTAATGTCGCCGCACCCAAAAAAAAATGTTGCGAAAATTAAGAAAACAAATATCTTCATTTAATTCCTCCTTCTTATGTGCAACTGATTACATCGGCGAAAAAACAAATGAGTTCTTTGAGACAAACACAAGGTTGTGAAAATACCGTGGATATAAACATTGCAAGCAAAAATAAGGCTAACGAAAAATTGGCGTTTTTCGCTGTCAAAGATTGCCTTTCCCGCTAAAAGCGAATATTCCGACAAAAGGGAAAACCCTGCTTTCGCCCAAGCGAGTGAAGCGGATAGCAGGATTATTGTCAAAGCAATCAGTTTTTTAGTGTTCATTGTTTGTTACTCCAATCGAATACTTCCTACTCTCATCATTGAAATTCCTGTTCTAACAACCGTATCGTCATTTTCTGTTAACAATATTGATAAATCATTGCTTTGAAGCGACAATATTGCATTGTCGTTATCTACAACTTTGAGAATTATTTCATAATCTATTCCGGGCAAAAGTCCTATGTCTATCAATTCTTGATATGTTCGGACTTCATTTGCGCCTGAAATATTTCCTTCCCAATTCGGATTAGTCAAAGAAATTGGGCTTAAAAAAGGATTGTTTCTATCTCTAACCCCCCAATAGTATGCTAAACTTCCGCCGACAATATCGTCTTCATCGGTCGCAGAAGCATAGAAATACATCGCTGTTTCTGCGTTTTCCGACGAAACAACTAATATAGTTTCTGTTTGCCCAACACGCCTTTCTGCTATTTCTCCGCTACATAAACATCTTGTCCCAATTTCAACCGAATCGATTCTCGGCGGCGCAAGAATAGGTAAAGGTATAGTGCCGATAACCGACGAATTTTCGTTGTCGGTTACCCTGTATCTTATCACATGATTTCGGTTTGGGCGTAAATTGTTGTGATATATAAAAGAATCAACGGGAGAATGAGTATTGTTCCAAGTAGAACTCAAATAATATGTGTTCGAATTGCCTTTTATTCTTCCGTTTTCTTCTGTAATCAACTTAAATGAAGATCTTAGAACAAATCTGTCTTCAAACCCGTCAAAGCCATGGCTATTAGGAAATCTTCGTGATTGGTTTATTCCGGGCAAAGCCCATTCAAATACTCCATTATTATAAATATCGTATTCAATTTTCACAATTTGGTCACTCTCATTTCCATCAGGATCCCAAGAGGGAAGTCCACAAATATAAAGCGGCTCAAAATCTGTAACGCCGCGAAATCCCGAATGAACACTATACCCATTAGCTTGTCTATGCTCTCCAAAGTCTTTTCTTTGAACGAGAAGGATGTGTGGATTGCTTATTCTTTGATTTCCTCTAAAAAATTGAAAATTCGCTTCAGGAAGACGGTTGAAAACGCTGATGTTTCGGGAAATGAAAGCGGTATCACCCTCATCGTCTTGGAATCGTGCCGTTATTGCAAATTGGCTGTTTTCAACTCTTATCGTAGTATTCAAAGTATTACCTGCTCCATCGCTTAATCGAACTCCGAGAAATCCGCTTTTCTTATCTTCTTCGCCTGTTATACCGGAAGAATCAATCACAGTCATTACCAATGAATCTGTTTTTGTTTGAACGCTCGGAAAGCGTACCGTATTGCCGTCTTTATCGGTTAACCGCCACTGATAAAACATGTCGTGCGCGTTAGGGTCGTGTTGAATTCTGTAACGCTTTGCAGGATCACTTTGAGTCCCGTCTCTTAATTCAAACCTTATGGCATCCGGGTCTCTTGCGAAAGCTGTAAATTTTAAACTTGCTCCATAATCCAAGCCGATGTTTGTAGCGCTTGGCGTTATCCTCATATCTTGTAGCGGCAAACGCGCCAGTATTGCGTCAATCATAATAAATCGACCGACTGCCATTGCGCTACGAGTTACACCATAGACAGGCTCTCCGTTGTGAAAAATTGTTCCGTTTCCATGTATAAGTGTCTGAAATTGGTCGTAATACGTAACCAAACAATTGGCTGTCCCAACAAAAGGTATAAAACATGGTTCACCCAAAGATGGTTTAGGAATGTTTATCCTAGCCCATTCAAGAGCCACTCGCGTTCTTTTTTCATAAAGATCTATCGCGTCATAAATTGTGCCGAGAAAATAAGTTGTCATTAAATTTTGACGATTAGATCTATTGGATATGGGGTTGTTTATATAATCACTTATTGCTAGTTCGTTTGCAAGTTCTCTTGCGTCAACATTACCACTAGCTTCCAGATAATCGCTTAATGCATGCCCAAAAGCTGTGCCTGCGTCTCCAATGTTGTGTATAATTTGGCGAAACGCTTTTTTTAAAGTTGTGGTATCTTTATAGTTTAAATATTCACGATAGAATTCATGGTTGCGCAAAGTCCTCATAGATTTATGAGTTCCTTTTTCTGTTACCATAAAAGTTTTCCAGGAGGAGTGAAGGTAGTCTTTAAAGCGAGAATTTATAAAAGCCTTTTCTCTTGAAAGCCCTACCGCTCTTAATGAAATGAATCCGAAAGGTAAGTGCCTCTTTACATAATGGCTAACAAAAGGATCATCTGATAACATATAACTTACTTGTATGTGTGATATAGGTGCCATTCGTACTGAACGAGAAGGAATAGGAATATCATAGTTATCGACAAGATGCCATACAAATTGCTCGTTGCTATTGACTTGATACGGCATTGTACCTTTGTCATCAAATTCGGCAAAATATTTTCTACCCTGAAACAATACAACCTCACCTGCATTATAATACGTATTTGCGTTCCAAGTGCAAATATTTGTTTCTTCTCCGAACAACAATGTCAACACGCACGTAATAACTGCCACAACTTCCTTAACTTTCATAACAAATCCTCCTCTTCTTGATTTAACTTCCACTCCTGCCTTCTCTGCTCTCTTCTCTCTCGCCTTTCTATGGCTCTTTTCTGCTTTAATTCTCTTTGCAATATTATTTCATCTCGATTTTCCATTTTTCTCTCTTTTCTTCTTTCCGGTATCGTACTATTTCCGAAATGAACGCCTATTTGCGCAAAAGCAGAAACACGAACACGAGAACTCTCAAACCATTTATCCGTAATATAACTACGGCTCCTCTCTCGAAAATCGTCGCTGATAGAAAAAACAATATCGTTTTTCGGCTCCAAATCCTTTTTAAGCGCGTCATTAGCAATAACAAGAGTTGGCGTTATTCCGCCGGTGAAAGAAAAACGTTGCGATTTTCCCCCTACCGCTCCGGAAATTACGCGACTTGCGACAGGAACGCTGATTTCGACTGTTTGGGCTATAATCTCTACAATGGGTGGTACGATATAATCCCCATTATATGACGGGTTGAGATTATCGTATATGTACCGAACAAAATTTAAAGACGGCGAAAAAAACAATTCACAAACATTGTTCGATTTCCTTCGAATTCTCGTCCCCAAAGAAGCACCAAAATATACTTGGCTTGTTGCCGCGCCTGTAAAAAAATTAAGTCGTGAAATTCCGCCAAATAACGACATTGCTGAATTGTCAAACAGTTTGACTCCGTCGCCTCTTTCATAAATACGAAAATTTATTATAAATTTATCCATAGGAGAATCGGCAAACGGAGCGAATGTTGCGGGAGGTATAGCTAAAGTAAAGAACCCCCATTCAAATCTATTATATCCAAAATTAAAGAACCCGCCGGGACGAAGCTGCGTCAAACCGACATTTATCATCTCGAAAAAGGTACTGTCGCCGGGTATAACTTCTGTATATGCATGCGAAAGTCCCAACCGATTCGATGGAAAAGTATAGCCGGCAGAAAAACTAATAGAAAAACCTTTTATAATATACGGCGAAACCACGGACTGCTCGGGAAATGTTGCAAATAAAAACGAGATATTTAACAGCAATAGCAATATAATGTTTTTGCAGTTAAAGCGCATTATCTTTCTCCCGAAGCATTAATATTAAAAGGGTATATTACCTTTATACTAAATGCAGAACGGCTATTGTCGGACGTTCTCGGACTTACCGGAAGAATTATGTGTCCTCTATACGAAGAATCTGCTAATTCAACGTGCCCCCATACAAGAATTAACGGCAGAACGTTTCTATAAACATTGCCGTTTCTCACAAGATTTACAGGCATTCCCAGCGAAAAAAGTTCTCGCGGCAATACCTCTTGTCCGTTGTAAAAAGTTTTTACGTGAACTAAAATATTATCTTGATCGGGTATCGGCGGATTTTCTAATATGATTTGCGCCAAACTGTCGAGAATACGGATTGCGTCCGTATTGCTTGAGTTTGCGTATCCTACTAAATCGTCTTTCGTTATTTCGGAATATGGTTTTTCCCAGTCAGAGGTTGAGACTATCCATCCACGAGTGAAAGTATAGACGGAATTTTGCTCGTCTTCAAAAAAAGAACAACTAAAAAACAAGAAAATCGGAACTACAAAGAATACTTTTTTCATAAAATTTTCTCCTTAAACTTTATTCATTTTCAAAAAACAATCAAATGAATTTCTTTGCCGCAAATCATCTCCCGCCTCCTTTGGCATGAAGTTGGTTCCATTGTTGAAAAGTTAAATGAACGTGATCGATGTTATTGTTTTCCGAACCGTCTCCATTTGTATTCATCAAATTATAATCGCTGTCTCCTTGCGAAACTCCCATTATGTGAGCAACTGCGTAAGAAAATCTTTTCAAGAAAGCGCCTTTTTCACGAGAATCGACTTTCCATGGCGGCACCGACGGATCATCATATTGATATTCCCAAACATACAAGCTACTGAAACGAAGATTCGCGGCAACGATTCTATTGCTACGATGCGGGTTGAAAATATTGCCTTCATCGTCTAAAAAATCTATGCTTCTTCTATGAACGCCGCTAACGTTTTGCCCTAAATTTATTCTGCAATCATATTCTTCTTCAGCCAATTCCAAACGAACTATCGCTTGATTAAAAACATTATCGTTAGCCCATTTTATAAGTTCGGCATAATCGTCTTTTTCGCCGCCTTCTATTCTCACTCTTATGGTTCTCCAAGTATAAGGAACAACAAAAACCGTATTTTCCCCTAAAAAATAGCGTTGCAAAGTATCTAATTGCAGTAATGTTCTTTCCGCTTCTTGTTCATCGGTAAAATGCTCTTTTGTAAAAGATATTAAAACAATGTTTTCTTGACGATAAGGTTTAAACTTGCCTCTTATACCTATTTGAAATACTTGTTCCTGATCACCGGTAACATTCATTTGCATATTTTCATTTGAGCCGTTCAGAAGCAATGAAAAGTCAGGAGAATCTCTGTAAGTCATAAGCATGAGATTAGACGTTCTTCGCTCCGGCGTTACAATTGCATCAAAATAGGTAGATACATTATCTTCATTTGCCGGAATGGATACTATGGCATACGTTCCTTCCGAAGCAAACCTAATTCTTGAAAAGCCATACCTTGTTCGGTTAGTGCCGGAAGTAATGTTTCGAAATACTATACCGTTATTATTTCCAACGCGAATCCTTTTATCGCTTCCTCTGTCTATGGTGCCCGACGAACAAGCCGCAAACAAAAATAAAACTGCAAAGCACAAAAAAAATCGCTCTTTCATATTTAATGTCTCCTTTTACTTAGTATGTAATTACTACGTGAATAGTCCCGGATATATATTCTTGGTCTGATGAAATATTGTCGGCGACCTTTAATACCCGAAACGGATCTCCGGGGTGAGCGTCAACATCTCCTGCAACCATAAATATAACGGGACCGACAACTCTGCCGTCCACAACTCTTCTTGAAGTAAATGCACGATGTGAAGATGTTTCAAGAGCCCTGTTGCGGAAAAATTGCACATCAATTCCTCTGCCGACATCTCTGCCGTTTTCATCTCTAAAAACTACTCTTGCCGTTCTGCTTTCAATATCCGTATGCTTGTTCTTTTCAACAAAAACACGAAGCGTAAGCGCTGACCTTGTGAAAATTTTTCGGTGTAAATCTCTTCGCGTCAATCCGACCATAATGTCCCCAATGCCTTCTCCGCGAATAAATTCGTTGTTGGAAGTTAAAATTCCAAAATCAACAGTTTGGTCGCCATCTTTAAATACGGGAACTTCAAACGCTCCCATATCAAATCCGTTTTCAAGCGGACGAGAGGTTTCAATAAAATCGTATAAAATATCAAGCATTTCTTTACCGGCGTCAATAGCCGGACTGTTTGTTTTTAAAGATAAACCATTATTTAGCCCTAACCAAAAACCGTCGCCCCCTTTAGGATTATCCACATTGACAAACAACGGGTCATCATCAATATTTCCCTCGCCCGCAAATCCGCCTCTCACTGCCGAAAACGAAACATCAAACCCGTCGCCTTCAAGTTCTCTGCCATCGTTCCAAAGAATGGTGTTGATAATTCTCACCCTCGAATTCTGCTCAGAATAAACCCCTGTCAAGTTTTTTACAAACGTGCAATGAAGCAAATCCAATCTCGAGTTTTCGGCAATAATTGCAGTATAGTTTCCGTAGAAAATTGAGTTTATGAAAGAAATACCCGTGTTTTGCAACAACAATCCATCTCCGGAATTTGTCGAGATTATCACCCTTTCAGCCCGTGTTTCTCTCGACGAAGTCGAAGCGCCACCGATATAAAACGCATTTCTTCCGCTGTTGTTTTCCACCAAAACCATGTGCATATCCTGAATGCCTCTCGGCGCGTAAATACCGGCGCCGCTTTCTGCCGTGAAGTTATTTTTGACGATAAGTTCTTCAAATTTTGGTATTACATTAGGGCTAAAAATTCCCGCGCCATTTTTTACAGAAACTCCGTCTTGAATTGTTATTCCCTTGATTTTCACTGATTTAGCGCCTGCAAAGCCGTTTATGGTTAGCGCACGGGATTTATTTCGTCCTGTAATTATTGTATTATACGGGCTTCCCGTCGGCTCTCCGTCTATTTCTCCGCCTAAAAATCCGCCGATAATTTTTGTTCCTTGTCCAATTTCAACGCCGTCGTAAGTTCCCTCGACTACTTGGATTCTTCGTCCCGTTATTTGGGCGATTTCCACTGCTTCTTTTAATGTTCTTACCGCCCTGTCCCAAGTTAAACCGTCGCCGCCGGCGCTTGCATTGCCGTTTACAAAAACCGCGGGGTTGAAAGAGCGTTCAAACTCAATAGTATAGTAAGAAACCAGATTGCTGACGGTGTCTTCTATCGCAAACAAATGCTTAAACCCGTTATTGGTTTCGGTAATTCTGAAGTTATCGAGGGCGTTTACTCTTACAAATTCTATTGTGGAGTTAATATCTATCATAGAGAAATAATCGTTTGTAAGTATATCAAAAGCAGGGGCAAAGTGATATTCGGAATGGAAAATGTCCGTTATATATGGAACACTGTTTATTACCGCACCGTTGATTACCTCTATCTCCCTTGCAAAAATCGCGCCGTTCACTATTGTGTTATTATTGACAACCACTCTCGCATTTGGAGCGGTAATTATCGCGTTAATTTCGGAGTGATCGTGAATAATTAAATCGTGTGTTTGATTTGTATGAATTCTGAAAGACATTGGAGCGGTATTTCCCGAGAAATTAATCTTTGTGCCACTTCCGAATTGAAGATTGTCTTGCACATTTAGCTGAATACTTTCTCCCGCGGCAATGTTTAAATAAATCGGAATATCGGCGCTATTTAAAGACAGCGACCTTAAGTTGTAAACTCCGCTTGAAAGTTCCAAAGCGCCGCCGTCGCTGACTGAAACATTACCGTAAGTTCCGGGGGCAAGAACTACTCTGCGTTGCCAAGCACCGGCTACATTTTGGCTTGAGGTAGAGATTGTTTTCGTCGCAACATTGAAATCAAATTCGTGGTCGATTATCAACGCGCCGTTGTGTTTTGCTTGCCAGCCGAGCTGTAAGGATTTTGCGAAAATATTACCGTTGATTACGGCTTCGGCGGTAGTCGAAACTGCGTGTTTGGAATAAATATCGCCGTTGACCATAGTTTTCCAGCCCGCCGCTATATCGCCGACCGAAACGCTACCATTTGCGCCGATGTTGCCGACGATTGTTATGCCGCTGTTGAGAAGTAGATTTTCTGTGGCAAAGAGTAAGAATTGCGATATGCTTTGCGCGGCTTGTCTTTCTTGAGGAGTGCTTAAGTCGATTATTATTTCTTCTTGACATTGACCTAAGGCTCGCCAACCACCCCAATTCTGAACTCCGGGGACTTCGCGAGTACTCCAATTGGCAACGAAATTTCTGCCGTTATGACTTACCTGAGAACCGGTGAAGTAGTCTCGGTTCGGCTCGAATGGCGGAAAGCAGGGTTGTGAAAAAATTTGTGCCGAAAACGCGAACATCACCATTAAAATCCAAAATACAATTTTCATAAGAACCAACCTTTTAAAAAATTTTCTCAAGCTTCAGATTTTTTTTGTGCAACCCCTAATAAAAAACATAGTAAATAAAATTCATTTTCGCTCATTTTTTTGGGTTTTGTTTGTTTTTTATATTTTTTCAAGAAAAACCTACAATTATATACTATATTTTATATGTAGGCTAAGTGAACTTTTTTATTTTAAAGGGTGGTTTTTTATGAAAAAATTATTTTTGTTAATCTGCTGTGTATTTACTGTTATTTTGGCGCTTCCGAACGAAATCATTATTCAAGAAGGCGAAGCTAGAATATTGCGAAATATGGTTTTTGAAGGGTTTTCAGGAGATTTTGTTATAACGAATCACGGAACTCTGATTGTGGAAAATTGCACCTTCCGAAACAATATTTTGGGAAGCACGGGCGACAGCGCTCAAATCGGCGTGGAAAAAGTTGTTGCACCGATTATAAATCACGGGAAATTGACTATTATTAACAGCGTATTTGGAAATAATTATTCGCGAAACACAGCTTTAACGGACAACTTTGTCGCGCAACCCGCCGCAGGGGCAGTGGTGAATTTCGGTGAACTCACTCTGTTTGATAACAATACTTTTCAAAATAATTTGCATCAACAAGGACATTTTGTGATTATTCGCAACGAAGGCGTTCAACGAATTGCGTATCTCGGAAACGATACTATTTTTAATTTGGGAACGGTTGAAAATATAGCACAAAACGCGGCGCAAAACAATGTCGTAAATACGCTTTTTGAAGCGGCTGTAATGGAAAATCCCGTATCGAATACCGCTCGAATTTTAGTAAACACAACCACGCCTGCAAATGTAAACATAGCAATCTTAAATCATACGGGAAGCGTGGTGTTTTCAACGAATGCGCAAGTGCAGAATTCGCGCATTTTTGAATGGGATTTGAGAAACACCGCAGGACAGCGCGTTCCGCCCGAAACGTATTTGGTGAGAATTCAAGCAGGTAATTTTATGGAAACATTACGACTTGGCGTAAGTTGGTAAGGAGAAAACTACTCGATTTATTAATTTAAGAAAATTGACTAACGAGCGGTATTTTATGCAATTCAGCGAAGCAAAAGAAGCATTTTTGAACAATCTCGAAAAGCAACGGGGCTATTCGATTAACACGACTGACGCATACAGGCGAGATTTAGACCAATTTGCCGAAGTTGTGCAAGTCAGCGAACAAACGGAAGTTGCCGACATTTTTGTAAAAGGAAATATCCGAAAATATGTATATTGGCTGAAAGAAAGCGGACAAAAATCCAAAAGCATAGCTCGAAAACGTTCTTGTCTGCTTTCTTTCGGAAAATTTTTGGTGAAAAGAGAAGCGCTGTCGTCAAATCCCGTGCGGCTTATTTATGCAATAAAAATTGATAAAAATATTCCCGCAATAATTACCCAGCCTCAAATGCAGGATTTGGGAGATGCTTACGAAGAACCAACGCCGCAAAATTCCGAAATCGAAAACATAAAACCCACGAGTGTGCGCGACAAACTTATTATAGAATTCCTTTACGGAAGCGGCATTCGCGTTTCGGAACTTAGCAATTTGATGAAAAGCAATATAAACAAACACAACCAAACTATGCGCGTAATCGGAAAGGGCAACAAGGAGCGGATTGTGCCGATTACAGATGCGGCTCTGGCGCTTTTGGAAGAATTTCTTAAAGAAAATCCGCGAGGCGTTTTTATATTTGACAGAACAGCGAAAAGCGGACGAAAAGAAAGCAAAAATTATGAAGCAATGTCAAAAAGCCGCAGAGACTTACGCAACAAAGAACGCTCGCTTTTGTCCATCAGACGAATTAGGCAAATCGTGGAAAGGGAACTAAGCGCAGTTTCGGCGGCAAAAAAAAGAAGTCCGCACATTTTGCGCCATTCTTTTGCCTCGCACCTGCTCGACAACGGCGCCGATATTCGCGTGGTAAAAGAAATGCTTGGACATTCGTCGCTTGCTTCCACACAGGTTTACACGCACGTAAATATAGAAAAAATGCTGAAATCTTTCAAACAGGCGCATCCTCGGTCGGGGCAATAGTATTTTGATGGCAAAAAGGAGCGATTATGCCGATTATTAACTTCATAAAAAGACGAATAGAAAGTGTACGATACGCGCTGAACGGCGTCTTTGTCATAATAAAAACGCAAAAAAACGCGTGGATCCACGCAATGATGACGTTTATAGTCGTCGCTTTGGGATTTTTTCTTAACGTATCTTCAAGCGATTGGAAGCTTCTTATTCTTGCAATGATGTCGGTCTGGGTAGCCGAGGCGCTAAACACCGCCTTAGAATGCTTAGGCGACGCTTTCTGCAAAGAATTTAATCCGCTTATAGGCAAGGCAAAAGACGTTGCCGCAGGCGCCGTTTTAATCGCGGCGACAGGAGCGACGATTATCGGGTGTATTATATTTCTGCCGAAGATTTTGGCGATGTTTTCGTGAAATTGCCTATAAATGCGGAAAACCGTTATTTACATTCGGGGTGAAATTTCTACTTTGTTGTCTCTTTTCTCAGATTTCGTATATTGTAGCGTAAAACCCTTTTCCATAAAATAATATTTGCCGCACGAAAAAAGTTAATATCAGACATTTTCTCTCTTTGCAACAAAAAAAGCACCAAATGTCAGCTGTTTTCAAAAAATCCCTCACATCACCGCGAACAAAATATTATTTTCTATACTAACAAGTAAATTAAAGGAAATAAAACACAGAAACAAAGCAGGCGTTGACCCGTTGCCCGAAAAAGATATGAGGTCGGTAAAGAAATTTATCAAAAAATATGCTATGAACATTGTAGATAAATGGGTTAAATATTTTATATTGAAAGAAAAAGTGAAAATTACAAAAATAACCGAAAGGATTTGATTATGCGCAGATTAAAAATAGTCAAAGCCGAATACAACGGCGAATACAAGGTTGAATTAACGTTCAACGATGCGGCAAAAAAAATTGTCGATTTCGGCGTTTTTCTTAAAGAGCATCCGCATCCTCAGCACAACAGATACAAAAAGCGGGAGAATTTCAAGAAATTCAAATTAGAAAGCGGAAACATTGTTTGGGGCAAAAACTGGGATTTGATTTTTCCGATTGAACAGCTATATGAAGGTAAAATCAACGCTTAGATTATTAAGGAAACCGTCGTTGAATTAGCGTAGCAGAGAGTTATTCAAACACAAAAAAAGCACCAAAACACCGCTGTTTTCAAAAACTTCCCATATTACCAAAAATAAATATTATTTTACCCACGCAACAAATAGTGTTTTGTCGGGATTATATCCTTGCAAATCACCCTTTTCTCTCAAGTAAATTTGAGAGAGCAACCTTATGTGTGAGATTGTTCTTGTTTTCTCTCTTTTTTACTTAAAGTTGGATGATAATCACTATTTGTTGCAAAATATGAATTATTTGGCAGAACAGCCTATTGCTGTTTTTGTCTTACATTAAATTTTGCAGGAGAAGGTAAACTCGCGAGTTTGCTCTTTTTTGTTTTAATAAAAACACCAAATTCAACATTTTCCCACTTTACAGCAAAGGCATAAATTATTTTTTAGCCAAAATAGAACTCCAACTTCTAATTTGTCCGAACAGGTGGTAAGTGTATGATTAACAGGTGTTTATCAAATGAAACATTAAAAGTTATTTATAGCGGAAAACAAAAACTAAATCGTTCTACCGTCTTTTCTCTCTCCCGTGAAAAAACTTAATCAACGGCTCAATATACCCCGTCTCTGTCGAAAGCGAAATCTGGTCTATTTTTTTTGCCAAAAAAGTTGCCGCTAAATCGTCTTTTCTTTTTTGTCTTTGCGATTTGTATTGCTCTCTAAACCTTTTACTTCCCGTATCTACAAGCATTCTGTCGCCTGTTTCGGCGTCGTATAATTCCAAAAGTCCGACGTTGACAAGTTCGTTTTCGCGGGGGTCGTCTATGCTTACGGCTATAAAATCGTGCCTTTTGGCGGTGGTCGAAAGAAGTTTTTCAAAGTTTTGTTCGCAGATGAAATCCGAAACGCAGAAGATTACCGCTTTTTTCTTTTGTATTTGGTTTATGTGCGCCAATGCTTGAGCGATGTCGGTTTTTTTGCTTGTGGATTTGTAGTAAAGCAGTTCGCGGATAAGCGCTAAAATTGCTTTTTTGCCTTTTTTCGGCGGGATAAATTTTTCGATTTTGTCGGAAAATAGCAAAAGTCCTACCCTGTCGTTATTTTTTATCGCCGAAAACGCCAAAAGCGCGGTAAGCTCGGCTATCATTTGGCTTTTGAACTGTTTTTTTGTCCCAAAATCGGAGGAAGCGGACATATCGACCATCAAAATAACCGTTAATTCGCGCTCTTCTATGTTGCGTTTTATGAACGGCTCGCCTGTTCTTGCGGTTACGTTCCAATCAATCATCCTGACGTCGTCGCCCTCAAAATACTTGCGCACATCGGCAAATTCCATTCCGTTGCCCTTAAAAACAGCTTTGTACTCACCCCCCATAATCGAGTTGATGATTTTCCCTGTTTTTATTTCGATACGTTTCACGGCTGAGAGGACTTCACTTGGTATCATTTTTATGCTCCTTTTGTATTTTTATAAGGTAAAATACGTTTTGCCGCAAATAAAAAGAGCCAAGGCATGCCTTGGCTCTACAAAATTAACCGAAAACAAAAATATTTTACTTGTTTACTCCAATTCTTGCCGAATACGAAAATCGTCTGCCGCTGATACTTGTTGCTTCCACCACAATCAGATAGGTGCCGTTGGCGACGTATCTGCCTGATTGGTTGGTTAAATTCCAGACAATTGCGTTATCTGCGGCGTTTGTATGGGCAGGTTTTAAACCCGCCCGTACGGTGGTTTCCGAAAATACAACATTGCCCAGATTATCTATAATTCGCAGGGTTATTGTTGCTGGTTCGGGGGTGATTACCGAGATTTTTGCCACATCGGAGACGATGGCGTTTTCGAGGAGAATGCCGTGGCGAGTGTCGCGAGAAGTGTTATTGCGAATAAAGGTTGCGTAGTTCTCTTCTACCGCAATTCTTATGTATATCCCGCCAATAAATTCTTGGGGGACGATTACGTTTTCGTCTGTTGCTTCCATTGTTAGGCGGTACAATCTGTATTCACCGGAGGAACGCGGAGCGTTTTGTGTTTGCGGCTCTATCGGAGTAAGCGTTATTTTTACCAAGTTTCTTGAAAATTCGTTTTCTTCGCCATCAAAAGTCAGATGCGAATACAAGAATTCTCGCAATTCATCTCGACTTGAGAATGTCTCGGTTTCTATAAACAACGGCTCTTCGATTGTGCCGTTTCCGCTTATTTCTTCTTCGTCGGAAAGGTCAAGGGCGACTACAAGAGGCGCAATAAAAGTAATTTCTCTTTTGCGCACAACCGAATTTCCCGAAGCGTCTTCCGCCATTATCCAAATTGTTCTATAATCTCCTGCTGTTTCTAATGGAACCACAATTCTGAATGTGTTGCTCGTGCTTGCTTGCTCTTCAAGCATTTCTGCGGAATTCCAAATGTTCCACGTATGGTCAAGCGTCCAACGAACTCGACCGTTTAATTCATTATCGGTCATAGCGACAATAAACGTACATCTTTGCACGGCAGGTCTTATGTCAATGTTGCTTATACGCGGATATATTTCATCAACCACTCCGCCCGGCAATTCTCTTCCACAGCCGACATCGGAATTTCGAGAAATAAGCAGAGCCGCGTCTCCTGCTATATTGAAACGTCGTTCAAACGGTAAATCTGCTTTAACCGTTCTTATTGCCGTCAGAAAATCGTAGCGAAAACTTATTGCATTTTCGCTGACCGTGCCCGTATTTGTCGGATTGGGTGCACGACCTCTTAAATGTTCGTGTGCGGCTATCAAATTATTCCAAATTCGTTGGCGAACTTCGCTGTAATCGTTGCCTGTTGCAGGGTCGTAATAATGCAAAAGTAAACCGCCGTCTCCTTGCGTTTCGACTGTTCCGTCCGTGCCAAAGAACATATCGAGCAACATATCAACCGTTATTTCAAAGTCGATAACTTGCGAATTTGTGCCGTTTTGCATAAAATCTTTTGACGCGTCTGTAAGCACTTGGGCTAAGTCGAGTATTTGATTACGATAATCAGAATGACCCACAGGAATTTGTTCTCTTGCATTTGGGTCGTTTATTATGTCGTCAATATTTGCATCGCTTAACAATTCCGCCATTTGTTCCATAAAACCGAGAGAAAATACTATTTGTTTTGGAGCACTGCGGTGGTTTGGTGGTTTTTTTTGCGGGATTTTGTGTTGTTTTTGTAAATAAAGAAAAGAAAAGCTTGACAAACAGATTGAAATATAGTATATTTCAGCGTTTATGAAAACACAAAGAGGAGGACTATGAAAAAACCTGTAATCTTTGCAAAAATCTTTTCGGCGATACTGATAATTGCCGGCGGCGTTGGGGCGCAAGAAATTATTATTGACCAATTCGGTTATCGCGAGCAGGCAAAGAAAATTGCCGTTATCCGTGGTTTGTCGTTGCAAGGCGGCGAGTTTAGCGTTATCGACGAGGCAACGGGAGATACGGTTTTTTCGGGTAGTCCCGTAATTTTTAACGATGGAATTGCCGACGTCGCTTCGGGCGACATACTTTGGCATTTTGATTTTTCGAGCGTGAATGCGGCGGGGCGCTATCATATAAGAGGCAACGGTAATATTCGCTCGTATTCTTTCCGAATAGGCAACGATATATATAACGATATTCTTAGAGCCGCGGTAAGAACTTTTTATTATCAGCGCGCGGGAATTGCCAAAACGGCGCAATTTGCAGGTGCAGAATGGGCAGACGGAATGGCATTTGAACAAGACAGGCGCACCCGCGACTTTTTTGCGCCGAACGACGCGTCGAGAGAACGGGATTTAAGCGGCGGTTGGTTTGACGCAGGCGACTACAATAAATACACAAAATGGACTGCCGACTACATCGCCGAAATGTTTTTTGCATACGAAGGAAATCCCCGCGCATTTACCGACGACTTCGGCATTCCCGAATCGGGCAACGGTATTCCCGACATAATCGACGAAGCAAAATGGGGACTTGACTGGCTTTTGCGAATGCAAAACGACGACGGCTCAATGCTTAGCGTGCAAGGGCTTGCTCACGCTTCTCCGCCGTCTGCCGCTACGGGGACAAGTTTCTACGGTCCGCCCAATGCAACTGCGGCTTTCGGCTCCGTTAAGGCGTTTGCCGTTGCGGCGCGCGTTTTACAAGAACGCGGATATGCGAATTCCGAATACATAAACCGATTAAGAACGGCGGCGATAAAAGCGTGGGAATGGGGTTTTGCGCACCCCGATTCTATGTTCGCCAACAACGTTGCTTCCAACAACTCAGTGGGACTTGCGGCAGGAAATCAAGAAATAATGGACGACGGCACGGGCGGCAGGTCGGAAAACTTGGCGGCGGCGGCTTTTTATCTTTACGAATTAACGGGCGCGGACTCTCTTTTAAGAATTGCGGAAACGGCAATGAGGAGATTACCGCTTTTTGCTTGGTATAGTTTTATGGATCATTACAGGCATTCGCAACATATTTTATTTATGGATTATTTGAAAAATCCGAGCGGCGACCCCCAATTTAAGAACGACATACGAAACGCTATGCGCACGGCTTTTGTAAGACCCGACGACTTTTACGGCGCCCACCGCACCGACGGCTACCGCGCATTTATCGCCGATTACAACTGGGGCTCCAATAAGGCAAAAGCGGACTACGGACTGACATTTTACAGGTGGCACGAGATTGACCCGTCGATAGACAGGCAAAAATTCCGCGAGATTGCCGAGGGTTATTTGCATTATCTTCACGGCGTAAATCCGTTTAATTGGGTTTATTTGACAAATATGGAGCGATACGGCGCCACAAGAAGCCAAAGAACATTTTATCACGCGTGGTTCAGCGAAAATTCGCCGAGATGGAGCATAACAACAGCCACAACTCCCGGTCCCGCGCCCGGTTTTTTGGTCGGCGGACCCAATTCCAGATATAAATGGGACGGCTGTTGTCCTTCGGCTTGTGGCTCGACACAAAACAATGCAAGGTGTTTTCTTGTGGAAATTCCCGACAGCAACATAACGCCGCCCGCAAGAATGTTCGTAGAAACAAACGTCTGTTGGCCCATAAACTCTTGGGAAATCACCGAAAACAGCAACGGCTACCAGATGTCGTATATCCGATTGCTCTCAAAATTCGTAAATCGCGCCGACAGTCCGATATCAATTACGCCTAACCGTCCGCAAAACTCTCAAACAACCGCAGGCGGCATTCGCTATCAAATTACACGCAGAGGCGTAGAGTTGCAAGTCAATCAAAAAGCGGAGGTCAGCATATTTTCAATAAACGGAAGAATGCTGAGCAAGCGCAATTTTTCGGCGGGCGCACACACCGTATCTTTGGCGCGGTTGCCGAAAGGTGTGTATATTGTCAGAATAAACGCCGACGGACACAAAAAGGATTTGCGGATATCGTGGGCGCAGTGATGAGAAAACTGTTTAGTTTTTTATTTTTCTGCAAGAATATCGTCTAACTTATATAAATACATATCCTTATCCCCATCAACCTGAATTCCCATTGATTTTTCTTTAATCTTCATCAATGGTTGCGGAAAATTAAACGGCGCTTTCAACAAATTTAAGGGACGGCAATCACCGTCAAGAATATCCCAATTATACAAAGTTTTTGAATAAGACGTAGTTAGCAAATACTTTGATTTTGATTTTTTGAAATTATTCAGCGCCTTAAACACGTTATCGTACGACAAATGTTGCAAACAATCCTTGCAGAATATCATATCGACCGTCGGCAATTCGTCCTTTGTTATATCGATTACCTTAAAGGATACGTTTTTGCCCGAATAATTTCTGTTATTTTGCTCTATCATTTCGCTGACAATATCGCCGCCGATATAAGTTATATCGCCTTTCTCGATTTCTTTCATCCAATTATAATCGCCGCAGGGTACGTCCAAAAACGTTTTAATTCCGTATTCTTTCCATAAAAGAGGAAGCTTTTTACGTATTGATTTTGTTGTCGATATAAGCGAGCCGCCGCCTGAAGCCGATTCTTTTGACAACCAAAAATTGTCGGTGTAAATTCGCGAAAAAACATTTTCCGTATTACCTTTATAAACAAAACTGTCTTTGTTAAAGAAAAATTTTTGCCACAATACCCGTTTCAGCCCCAAAGGCAGAGGGATTAGTTGCCATACAATTTGTTTTAATTTTCTTCCATTCATTTCAATTCTCCATTTACTCTCGATTTGCTTCACCGCACATTTTTTTAGTTTTTTTGTTGTTTGGATGGGAATATAATATTTGCCGCGAATAGAATTTGGTGAAAATTGCTTTTTTTCGTCGGAGGGAAATTTATTTACATAAAATCGAATTTACTGCCGATGTTAAGAAAAGCGGAAGTTCGTATTTGTCTGCATAGTGTCGAAAATTTTGCACTACTTCTTTTATTTCCGATAATATACCTTCCGTTTTCTTCACGCCGAATTTTTCTCCGACTGTTAACAGGTCTTCTTTTGTAAGAAGATTGTTTTTGCCGTTTATGTTAATGTTATGATTTTTGAGCCAAAAACTGTTAGGGTCGTAAGCAAAAATCAAATCGTAGGCAGGAGTAAGTCTCCATTTGTTATTGTCAAACATAAAAGAAAAGTTTTTTGTGTGGTCGTCGCGATTAAACGCAAGCACGTTAAAAACCATTCGTCTGAACAACTGCTCTTTTTCGGTATAATCCATATTCAATAAATTCAAAATCCTGAAAATATCTTCGTAGCCAATCAAATTCGGCAGTCTGAAATCAACGCCCGCCATTGCGCAAAGAGTTTGAATGTGAGTTTTTTTGCCGTTTTTTCTATCAAAGCGTTTCGTTAAAAAATGACTGCGCCCGTTTTCCGTAATTAACTTGCAATCCGTCATTTCTATTTTAGAGTCAATCGCCATTTTGTGATAAATATACTCCAAAATTCCGTATCCGTTCGGCTCAATTTCGCGCCCATCTTTGAGCCCGTCAAATTTTATTATATAATATTCAAAGTCTTCACCCTGCAAAATATCGCCCGCTTTTATTTCCTGCGTTTTTTCGTTTACGGCAATCAGCGCCTTTGCTCTTGCACCGCCGACGGAAGTTCCAATTCTCAACATTGTCGAAAGCGATTGATGATAATCGTTCAGCGGCAGAGTTTCGTTTTCTTTGCGGAAATATATCTCATTTGCCACATTCAACAAATCGGCAATATTTACGTTTTCATCGACTGTTTTTTGTTCAAAGGAAGGCTCGTATTCCAATGCACCCATTCCGCGCTTTCCTACATAACACAGTTTTTCGAGCGGATTTAGCGAATTTTGCGAAATATTATTTTTAATAAGCCATTGCAATAACATTTTATTTCCGAAATCGTCGGGCAAACTGTCGGCTATCATCGGCGGCAGTTTCTTGAAAGTGTCGAGACTATACGCCTTTTCGTCAAATTCAAAAACGCGGTTTTCCAAAGGCAACAATAAAGGCGAAAGTTCTGTGTTCGATTTCAAAAAGTCAGGCGAATATTGAAAAAAAACCTTGTTGCGCTCTTCGTCGAATTCGCAAATTCCCACAAAATTTTTGTTGTACATTACCCTCAAATTCTTCATTTTTTAACCCTTTTTCTTCCGATTTTCAGTTTTGCGGTTTTTTGTTCTATTTCGTATCTTTGCATTGGGGTTAATTCGGGATTTTCGTAAACGCCGAGCAATTGCTGTAAAAGCCCGAATTTGCGCGAAATAGCAACAAGGGTTGCAAGCGTTGTTTTTCCTGTGCGCTCAATTTTGGAAAGTTGGAACTTAGAAATTCCGACAGCCGCCGCAAATTCTTCCTGTGTAAAATTATTGTTTATACGCCTTTGTTTCAGCGTTTTTCCAAACTCTTTGAGTGTTTCCTCATCGGTCTTGGAATAAAGAGAATTCAGCATATATCACCTCACATAAATAGTTAAAAACAGCAATTTGCAAACATAAAACACTGATAACTTGTTAAAAATGCCTGCTTATTGTGGTTTCTGAGAAGAAAATACTATCTGCACCGATAAAGTGAGGCTTTTTTCTGAAAATTATCGCCAAAAGACCATTTTCCCAATTTTCATTTCTTGCAATAACGTATTTTTCGGCGACAAAATGAATTTGAATATATGAAAACGAGGTTATAAATGTTGCAAGAAAGCTATAAAAACGTTAAAAAAATCTTTGGGATATTGATTTTTATTTTTGCAAGTTCGTTAGCATCTTGCGCGCCTGTCGCCGAAACTGCGGACTATGTGGTTGCGCACGCGGACGGCGCGCTTGGAATGTATTACTTCGGTTCGGCTAATTGCAGGGATTGCATAGACTTAAAAAATTCGTTGCTCATACCGTTGTCGCGCGAATTTGAAGGGCAGATTAACCTTCGGTTTCACGACATCGACTATCCCGAAAGCTTTGCATTTTTATCGAAAATGGAAGAAATATACGGCGTTGTGAATTCTAATCCCATAACTTTGTTTTTTCCCGACACTGTGCTTTTGGGATATTGGGAAATCCGAGAAAACGCGCGCGACATTGTGCTGGAATTTCTTTTGGATCCGAGCCGCGCGCGAAATATAGAAGTAGAAGCGCTTGCCGACGAAGATATGGAAGCGATTTTGATAGAGCGATTTAACCGCGAATTAACTCTCGGGTTTTTAATTTCCGCGGCGCTTGTGGACAGCATAAATCCTTGTGCGATTTCGGTAATGATATTTTTGGTTTCGGTTTTGGCGGCGCAAAAACGCAGGCGTTCCGAAATTGTTATTATCGGCGTGTTATTTACCGCGACGGTGTTTTTGACTTATTTGGCTTTGTTGCTCGGTATGTTTAGCGCGCTTACTTTTTTGAGCAGTTTTGCGTGGCTTCAGCCTGTAATAAAATGGACGGCGATAATCTTTGCCGCGGGGCTCGGCGTAATTGCATATACCGACGCTTTCCGTTTCGGCAAAAGCGGAAATACCAAAGACATTACCTTGCAATTACCCAAATCGCTTAAAAAACTTACGCACACTATAATAACCAAATATATGAGCGGAAAACGCCTTGTTGTCGGCACGGTTATCGCCGCGTTTTTGGCAACGCTTGTGGACAGTATATGCACGGCGGAGGTCGCGCTACCGCTTTTACTTGTTATGAACAGAAGCGGAATAATGACAACCGCGCAAATTTTGCCTTATCTTATATTGTATTGCCTCATATTTGTGCTTCCGTTAATCGCCATAATGACCGCCGCATATTTTGGCATTACTTGGACAACGCTCGCCTCGATGACGCAGAAAAAGTTGGTGTTTATAAAAATTCTGTTCGGAACGCTTATGCTCGCAATGGCGTTTGCTTTGGCGTTTGTGCTTTAAATACACAAATGTCGCACGAACAATAGGGCGTATGCAATACGCCCCTACGGAAAATCATTCTACCTCACCTCACCCACCTCATCCCATACCACTCCTCGCCGAACGGTTTTTTTGCCGACGAAATTCGCAACTGGGTGAAAATCGCGTGAAGAGCATTATACCACTCCAACTTCAGCGGGGATTGCCATTTGGCGATTATTTCGGTGAAGAAATTGTCGGGGGAGAGGGTTTGGGGGAGCGTGTAATCTTGACGGTACGGCGACGAAATCAGGGGCAGGTATTCGAGTAGGTTTTGGGGAACGCCGAAGTTTGTTAGGACTGTTTTAATGTCGCATTCGCTCGGGTTTTTGTCTTTTAGCCACAAGTCGAAGTTTTCCAGAATTATTTCGTCGGTTATGGGTAAGCCTGTGCCGTTTAACAGAACGCCTGCGCATTGGTTTTTTATGAATTCGCGGTCGCGGGCGGCGTATTCTCCTGCGAAAATTCGGTTGGGGCAGTAGTCTATGCAGTAGAAATTATCCCAAATTACTATTTTTTTGCCGAAAAGTTTTATGGCGTGTTCCATAGTTTGGGCGTTTATTTTTTTAGAAATTGTGCTGTCGCCCGTCCATAGGTAGAGGATGTCGTCGGGAGCGCTTCTTTTAAGGTCGTCCAAGTAGTAGAGCGAAGTTTCGTCTATGAGGTCGGCGGCGTAAATTGTGGGGCAGAACAGAAGGCGTAAATTTGGGAAATCTTGCTTTATTCTGCACAAAAGTTCGCCGTGCTGAACGCCTAATTTTTTGCCTTCTACGGGGGAGATTGCGGGAATGTCGTCCATTGTAAGCGCGAAAGTGTTTGCGCCTAAGTTTACGAAAAACTTTATTTTCTTTTTAAGGAAGACGTAATCCGCTTCGTCGTAAAAGAAGGATAGCCCGGGAGCAAGCGCGGGAATGAACGTACTGCCGCAACTGTAGGCAAATTCTATGATTTGCGCAAACTTGTCGCGAAGGGGCGCAGGATAGTCCTCTTCCCAGCAAATTCTGTGATACTTGTCCTCTTTGGGGGCGTAAAGATAAGTGTTCATACCTTTGCTAAAAACTTTTTTTGCGATTGCTTCCCGAGTTTCCCAACTAAAAATTTTGCCGTAAAAACCCTCTATATATCCTGTTAATTCCATAAAAATTTCTCCCTTTTTTATTTTTTTATACGATTTTCAAAAAATCCTTGCGCGCCTCTGTGAAAATAAATTATATTTGCCCCCGTATGATATGCCGAAGTGGTGAAATGGTAGACACAGCGGATTCAAAATCCGCCGATAGCAATATTGTGCGAGTTCGAGTCTCGCCTTCGGTACCATCAAACAAAATCATCTTTTTCCCATCCCGTTAACAAGTAATTCTATCAGTAAGTTCGCTACTTCGTCGGTATCGCCGACTTTTTTGTTTTTTATCCAATCGTGAATAACGCCTAAGGTCATTCCGTCAATAATTCTGCAAAGAGTAAGGTCGTTGAACAAAGTTGTTATTTCGTTTTTGTCTTTCGCCCAGTTAAGTATAGGCACAATACTTTTCTTGAAAAGCTCTTCCTTAAAGTCGATATATCCGTGAAGAGACCCTTTTTGGATGTCTTCGCATTTGAAAATTTCCGCCAAATTCATCGACACGATAAAGTGAAAATGCTTTCTGGTATGTTCGAGGCGCAGAAGCAGGTATCGGCGCATATTTTCCTTGAACGGGAGGGTGGGCGAAACCGAAGTCTCGCCCGAGTTCATAAGAATATCTATAAAACGCTCGGCTTCCCGCATTGCCACCGCTAAAAATATTCTCTCCTTATCGGGAAAATAATTGTATAGCGACGCTTTTGAAAAGCCTGCTTCGCCCGCTATCTCCTCTAAGGTCGCCTCGGCAACTCCCCTGAGGGAGAATACCGTAAGCGCCGCGTCGAGAATTAACTCGCTCTTAAGGGCTTTGACCTTATCCGAGACCAAAGCCGCTTTTTCCTGTTTATCCAATTCCTGAGTTGTTTCAAGCATTTAACACCGCCTTTGCCGAATCCGAAAGAACGGGTTTTTCGGTTTTGGAAGCCGTCCATACGTAAAGCACGGGAATAAAGAAGAACGTAAGTCCCGTTGAGAAAATAACTCCCCCGATTGCCGTAATCGCAAAAGGCGCTCTGAACGCTCCGCCCGCGCCCATTCCCAAAGCCATAGGAAGCATTGAGAATACGATAGCGATGTTTGCCATAAGAATAACTCTCAACTTTGTACCCGCCGCTTTTACTATCGCGTCAATAGGCTTCATTTCGTTTTTCTTTCGGATTTGTCGGGCGTAGTCAATCATCAAAATCGCGTTGGTCGATACAAGTCCGATAAGCATAATTATGGACATCATAGAAATCATAGAAAGCGCGTTGCCTGTAATAAACAGCGCCCAAATAACCCCGATAAGTCCGAGCGGCAATGTTAAAAACACCACAAAGCCCAAACGAACGGATTCCAAAAGTCCTATAAGCACCATAATCGTTAAAAGAATAGCCATAGCCGCCGCAATAAGCAACTGTTCCATCATTTCGTCCGCCATATCCTGCATTCCCGCAGTGCGGAATTCGTAGCCTTCGGGAAGCGGTATTTGCTCTATGAGCGCCGCAAGAACCTGCGGAGTTTTTGTTCCCGCCGCAATATCGGTCGAAACAAGGTTTGCCGAAACGTCCAAGGCTCTCATTTTATTGATACGGGTAATCTGTGAAACGCCGTCCGCGTATTCCACATAGCAAAGCACTTCGAGCGGCACGGTGCCTCTCGGCGTTACAACGGGCATAGTCGCAATGTCGCGAATATCTCTGCGGGAATTTTCTTCCAGACGAACGCGAATCGGATACTCGTGGCTACCGTCTCTGAACACCGCCGACTCTTCGCCCGTAATGTTCAATCTGAGAAGCCCGCCGATTACCGCTCCCGTTATTGACGAGTTAATATTTCCCATAAGTCCGTAATGCTCCATAACTTCGCGGCGCGGACGGATTACGATTTCGGGTTTTGCGCCTTTCCACGACGAGTTAAAGTCGGTAAGGTCGGGGTCGGCGCGCATAACTTCGAGAGCTTTTTCCACAAGCATTGAAAGCGTGTCCATATTTGTGCCCAAAATGTTTATGGTAATATCCGAACTGCTTCCGCCCGCCATACCGCTGAGAGGCGCTACAATTATTCTTGCGTCGGGAATATCGGCAAGTTTGGGACGGATTTTTCGGGTTAATTGAAACACATCTATGCTACGTTCTCCGAGCGGCACAAATTCGAGACGAACTGTTCCGTTTTCCACCCCTGCGTTAAGTCCGCTGCCGCCGATAGAAGTCGATACCGCTTTAAGATACGGCAAAGTTTTCATTCTTTCTTCGATGTCGAGCAACACGCCTTCGGTAATCGCCATAGGCGTTCCTACGGGAAGTTCAAGCGAAACGGTAATAAAGCCTTCGTCGCTGGAGGGCATAAAGTCCACGCCTATTCGCGAAGCAATAACCGTAAGCGTAAATATAAGGAAAAATATTACGCCGAAAACAATTCCCAGCTTTCCGAACCTGCTTCTGAGCGCTTTGCCCAAAACTTTTTCGTAGCCGCGTTCCAATTTTCCTACAATTTTATCGACAATGGTGTCTTTTTGGTTTTCTTTTATTTTAAGAAGGCGCGAAGCCATAATCGGCACAAGCGTAAAGCTCAAAATAAGAGAGGCAACCGTAGCAAAAACAATGGTTAATCCGAGCTCTCTGAATATTGAGCCCGTAATACCCGTCGTGTTTGCCATAGGAATAAACACCGCCAAGTTTGTAAGCGTTCCCACCAAAACCGAAGTGAACATTTGCTCCGTTCCGTCGAGCGCGGCTTTGTAGGGTTCTTTGCCTAATTTCATTTGGCGCACAATGTTTTCGAGAACTAAAATTGCGTTTGTAACCAAGATACCGACAACAATCGCAAGCGACATCATTGTAACCATATTCATAGAAAATCCGAGCGCGTCCATTCCGATAAAGCCCATTATAAGTGAAACAGGCATTGTTATCGCGGCAATAAGAGTTACACGGAAATTTGCCAAAAACACAAGCAGAATAATGGCGGTAAGCAAAATTCCCTGAAAAAGGTTTGAGTATGTGTCGTTTACCGCTTCGCCGATGAAAATCGACTGGTCTTCAACAATGTCCAAACTCATTCCGGGAGGAAGTTGCCCTTCCATTTGAGCCATAACCCGTCTTACGCCTTTTGCCACTTCCACGGTATTTGCACCCCCCGCGCGGGTTATGGATATTTCGACCGATTCTCTTCCCTGAAATCTCGCTAAAGAACGAACTTCCGCATACGAGTCAATAACGGTTGCAATTTCGTTTAAGCGAATGTTATAGCCGCGCGGAGTAGGGATTTGTATGTTTGCAATTTCTTCCACCGTTCTGAATTGTCCGTCGAATTTCACTGCAAATTCACGCAAACTTCCCGTAATTGTTCCCGCGGGAATAAGAACGTTTTGAGCGGTTAAAGCAGGAAACACGCTGAAAATGGAAAGTCCGTGCGCCTGTAATTTTTCGGAGCTGAGAATAACGTGAATTTCGCGCTCGCGACCACCCAGCGCCGTAGCCTGAGCAACGCCCGAAATTCGGCTGAACCTTTCGTTCAAATATCTTTCCGCGTAATTTCGCAGTTCGACGGGCGACACCGTTTCGTCGCCCAAAAGCGCGACCGTCATTATGGGCATAGCGTTAAAGTCGAACTTCATAACGATAGGGTCTAAGACGTCGGACGGGAAATTCTGCTGTATTCGGCTTACGTTGTCTTTAACTTCGATAGCGGCAAAATCAGGCGAAATGTGCGACTCAAATTCCAAAACTATAATACCTGCGTTTTCCATAGAATACGATGTCATATTTTTTATTCCCGAAATTGTAGATACCGCGTCTTCCACGGGGCGCACCACGTTTGTTTCCACTTCCTCGGGACCCGCGCCGGGGTAAATAAGCTGCACCATAACGTAGGGCAACTCCATATTCGGCATTCGGTCGATAGGAAGACTTCTCCACGCCACCAAGCCGAAGAGCGCAATGGCGAGTATCACCATTATCATCATCAGCGGACGTTGAATACTTGTTTTTACAATGCTCATTTTCAGTTCCTCACATTAACTTTTACGCCGTCCGAAAGCAGGGTCATCCCCGCAATTACAACCACGTCTCCCTCTTGTAATCCCGATACAACTTCGACGTCGCTTCCGCTGAGTATTCCCATTTCTATCGGACGGAAAACCGCCGTTTGATTTTCAACGACATATACTCCCTGAACGCCGCTTTTGCTTACCACGATTTCTATCGGCACGGCTATTGCGTTCTGGCGTTCTTGAGTTATTACAAAAATTTCCTTAAATTCCCCTACGCGAAGAAGCTGGCGAGGGTTCGGGAACTCAAAGCGAACTCTGAAACTGTGAGTTTGCGCGTCGGCGCCCACCGCAACGCTTGTCGCTCTTCCCCAAACCGTATCGCTTTCCACAAGCGTAAACGCGCGTTGTCCGACGGCATAACTTCCTATATTCATCTGATTTATGCGCGCGTCAAATCGAACGGTCGAAAAATCCGCGATGTTTGCAATGTTTGTTCCGCCGCTGATACGAGTTCCGACTGCCGAAAACGTCTCCAAAACCACGCCTGCGAACGGCGCGGTAATAAATTCTGCGACATTTGCGCCTCTGAGACTGCGGCGAGCGTCTTCGAACTGTACGCGCGCGCCTTCTATTTGTTCTTGGGTTGCCGCGCCTTCTTCAAAAAGACGTTGAACTCGATTGTAAGTTGCTTCGGCGCGGTCAAAATTCGCTTGCGCAACGGTTCGGGGAGCGCCTTCTTCAAAAAACATCTGCGCAATAACTTCTCCCTCGCGAACTCTGTCGCCCGGGCGCACCATTATTCTCTGAAGCGTTCCGCTCGGTCCGTTTGATACCATCGACTGTCTTAAACCTTCCGCCGTTCCGCTTGTTCTTTCTATGCGACGGATTGTCTGCAATGTCGCGCCTTTTACTCTCACGGGAATTCCCTCAATCGCCTGAATTTCCTGAATTGTCATCGCTCTTTCCTGCTCTGCCGCTCTGCCGCAACCGAGTATCAATAATGACAGCGCAACCAACGCGCAAATCTTAGTCAATTTTTTCATTTTATTAAACCCTTTCATTAGTTATTTACCGAAATTAAACTTTTATCGCCCATCAATCTTTCAATGCTTACGACCGCCGAATTTATTTTTAAAACGGCGTTTTTAAACGCAAGCTGGGTCGTTCTTTGCATTTGTTCGCTGTTGTTAAGTTCCAACTGCGTTAATTGCCCAATCTCGAACGACAATTTTGAAATTCTGAAACCCTGCTCCGCCAAAACAATCATTTGCTCGACCTGCGCCAACTCCTGCTTTGCGACTTCAAACTGCTCAAACGCCGCGGTAAGCGCCAAACGAAGTCCGCGGTTTGCCTGCGCTTCGTTGCGTTCCGCCTCAAACTCCAGCAAGTGCGCCTGACTCATTCTGCTTCTTCTGCGCCCGCCGTCCCAAATCGGCACCTGAGCCCTTAATCCGATACGCGCGTCCCAACGAGCTCCGTCCGAAAATTCGTCGCCCGAGCTGAACGCATTGGTTTGTCCGAAACTCGCAAATGCCGCGACAGTCGGTCTGTAATCCGTGCGCGCCATATTTGTTTGCTCTTCCTGCATACTTCTTAATGTCGAAAGAAGCCTGATATTTGAATTGTTTTCCTGCATTCTTGCCCAAGCCTGTTCTTCGGTCATAGAAAATTGCGGAACGGTTAAACTGTCCAAAAGAACAATGTTGTCGTTTTCCATAGAAGCGGCGGTTGCAAGTTGTTTTAACGCAATGCGTTTTCCCATTTCCGCCTCGCGAAGCCGCAAAATCGCCTGTTGATGAGCAAGTCTTGTGTTTAAGGTATCAAGAGCGCTACCCCTTCCCGCAGAAAATCTCGCCAAAGCAATTCTGTGCGACTCTTCCGCAATGCCGAGCGCTTCGTTCTGAATACGCTTGTTTTGCTGAGCCATAAGCGCCCCGTTGTAAGCGTTGACAACGCTCTCCGCAAGTTCAAATTTAGCGCTTTCCAACCGCAAATCAACAATTTGAAGCGCTGTTTCTGCAATACGAAGCGCCGTGCGAATTTTCCCCTGAGCAAAAAGCACCTGCGTGGCATTAAGTTCCCATTGCAATGCGTTTTTTGGAGACATAGAGCCAAGCGCGCCGTAAATTCCGTCCAAACCTCCCGCCAAAATATGGTCATAAGGCGAAGCCGCCTCAGTCATCATTCCCGAAAAACTCGGCACATCGGGAGTGTCGTTCAAATCGGGCATAAACGCATAATTAAACGCCGCGTTTATTTGCGGAAACGCCGCGCTCTGGTGTTCGTTGCGCATAAGTTCCGTTCTTTTGCGCTCCGCCTGTAATTGCGCCAAGCTTTCCGAATTGTTAAACGCGTGTCTCAACACGTCGTTTCTGGTCATAGGCGTTTGAGCAAACGCTGCCGCAGTAAACAAAAGCAGTGATAATCCTACAAAAAAATTTCTTCTCACTCTTTGTCCCCCCACTCTTTAATTTTTACATATACCGCCACAACCGCTGCGATAATCAGCAAAATTTTAAGTCTTTTCATAACAAGCCCTCCTTATTTTACAATATATTTACGAACAAAATAATATATGTCGCCAACCGCGAGCGGAAAAATCTGACGCCGGAGTCAATTTTCTGTATCGCGTTCAAGTTATTTGACTTCGAGGGTATGTTGTTTGTTACATGGGGTGGGGGGAATTGTGGGTTTTTTGGGTGGAAATAAGTGTATTTATCCTTAACTTTCTATTGAAACTTGTTAAGGATAAAAAATATTGGGACAGATTTTCGAGTATTCGTGGTGTATGAATAGAATTGCGCGGGATGGTGAAGAGTGAGAAATTTCACCTTTTCCCTACCAATCCCTTACTATATCGATTTAGAATAATGCATAGTTCTTGCGGCAAGATAACCTTCAATTTTAACATTTTTAACAATTCCGCCTTTCACTTCCCTAAAAAACTGCCTTCCCATCGATAATTTTATACCTTTGGGAATATCGCGCCATTCGTCTTTCATTAAGGCGGAAAGCGCGAAAACAACGCCCGTCGGATACTTTCTGAGTTTTTTGATTAAATCGTCGTAAAATTTGGAAAACTGCAAAATCGCCTTAGATTTTGTAATTTCGGATTTACAATACATTGAAACGCTCATATTATCTTTCTTCGCTTCTTTTTGAATTTTTTCAAACTCCTTAGAAGACACGCTGAAAGAAATTATTTTACTGTTTTTCATAAAATTCTCCTTGTTTTATGGTTTTTAATTAAACAATTGTTTGTAATTAAACCACTTTTAATATACTAAATGCGCGGCTTGTGTGTCAAGGTGTGGGTTTAGAGGATGGCGCAAAACGTATTTTCCTCTAAAAACGTTCCAAATTTGGAATAAAAAGAGTTGTAAAGTGGAAATGTCTCCTAATATTTAAAGGCAAATAGTATTTTTCTCTCGAAAAATTAACATTGGAGCAAAAAATGGCGATAAACATACCAATTATCAAATTCGGGAGCAAAGAAGGCGACAAAATACTTGCAGAAATCCAAAACGGGCGAAAAAAACGAGACGGCGAAGTGGAAAAAGCAGTTCGCGAAGTGCTTGATAACGTCTCGCAAAACGGCGATAAGGCGCTTTTTGAATATTGCAAAAAATTCGACAATCGGGATTTGAGCGCGAAAAATGTGCGACTACAGAAGAAATACATAAGTTCGCAGGCGGGAAAAATCGACAACAAACTCGCGAAAACCATAAAAGAAGCCGCAAAAAGAATTTTTGAATATCACGAAAGACAAAAGTTTGATTTGGAGTTTTCTATGGAGACCAAAGAGGGCGTTTTAGGGCAAAAAGTCGTGCCACTCAAGCGCGTTGGGCTTTACATTCCCGGTGGGCATACCGTGTATTCTTCAACGGTTTTGATGGATGCAATTCCCGCAAAAATCGCAGGGGTAAAAGAAATTGTCGCCATAACGCCGTGCCGCGACGGAGACCTCGACCCCGCTATTGCGTTTGCTTTGGATTTGCTCGACATCGACGAAGTTTATCAGATTGGCGGCAGTCAGGCGATTGCGGCGTTGGCGTTCGGAACAAATTCGATAAAAGCGGTCGATAAAATTGTCGGACCGGGAAACAGCTACGTTGCGGCGGCAAAAAAAATGGTTTACGGCGCAGTCGATATTGATTGCATTGCAGGACCGAGCGACGTCGCAATTTGGGCGAACGATAACGCAAATCCCGTTTGGGTTGCGCTCGATTTGCTTTCGCAAGCAGAACACGGAAGCGGCGACGAAAGCGCGCACCTGATTACCGAAAGCGCAGATTTCGCGCAAAAAGTAAAAGCCGCCTTGCTCGACGAAATAGAAAAATCACCCGTGAAAAACACCTTTGAAAAGCTGTCGAAAAACGCGATTTGCCTATTTATCTGCGAAAACAAAGACCAATCGGCAACGCTCATAAACGAAATTGCACCAGAACACTTAGAAATAATGACCGAAAATCCAAGAGCCGATTTGGATAAAATAGAAAACGCCGCCGCCGTATTTTTGGGAGATTTTTCGCCCGTTCCCGTCGGTGATTATTTTGTCGGCACAAACCACGTTTTGCCTACAGGCGGCGCAGGAAGATACGCCTCTCCGCTCGGCGTGGACAGTTTCCGCAAGAAAATATCGGTCGCCGAAATCTCCAAAAAAGGACTTGCGGGCGCCGCCGAACACATTTCTCGTTTTGCAAGAGCGGAAGAATTTATCCATCACGCGTTAACGGTAGAGCGGAGGGTGGCTTCGACAGGCTCAGCCACCGAGGCGGTAATACTATGAATGCTGACCGAAGCAACAGTTCGGTCGCTGAGCTTGTCGAAGCGAGCAGGAGCTGAAGCCAATGGAAAAAATAGAAATCACCGCAAACGAAGCGCCGCAAAGAATTGACAGGTTTTTGAGCAAATATTTAAACGGTGCGCCAAATTCCGTTATCTATCGACTTTTGCGCAAAAATATTGTTAGAGTCAATTCAAAAAGAGTAAAAGAAAACGCTGTTTTGCAAGTCGGCGATATTGTTTCTATTTCGCTTTCTGCGATGCAAATTACAGAATTGCAAAGAGAAAAACCACAAATTGCCGCCGAAGAATTAAACCTAAACATTGTTTACGAAGACGACGAAATTTTAGTCGCCGACAAACCCGTCGGAATTTTAACGCATCCCGACAAATCCGAATACAAAAACACGCTTGCAACGCAGGTTCAGATGTATCTCGCTCATATTTGCACAAAAACGTTTCGTCCTGCGCCAATTCAGCGGCTCGACAAAAACACGAGCGGGCTTGTTTTGTTTGCAAAAACTTATAATGCGCTTCAATTCTACAACGAACAAATGCGAAATCGCGCAATAGAAAAAAAATATTTGGCAGTCGTTGAGGGAAAAGTAGCGAAATCGGGAGAAGTCAAAGGTTTTTTAGAAAAAGACGAGAAAAAAAACAAGGTGTTTTTATCGCAAAACTCGACCGATACTTCCAAATTTGTACATACGGAATACGCTGTAAAAGATACGAAAAACAATTTTTCCCTGCTCGAAATAACGCTACACACGGGACGTTCGCACCAAATTCGCGTATCGATGGAGTATATCGGGCATCCGATTGTCGGGGATAGAAAATATAACAGGAATTTGAGCGAAACAGAAAAGCACCAACTGCTTCACGCATACAAAATTACGCTTCCTTGCGGAAAGGTGATTGAGTCGAAGTCGGAGCGGATATTTGAGTTTTGGGGGAAAACTTAAATATATTACAATTTTATCTTTAGGTCATTATACAACTTAGACACCAATGGAAAATAGTCTTTGCTTACAAAAACAACACCTTCGGACAATACATTTTCGTCGTAAGTGTGGCTTGCTATATTTCTTTTTTGCACGGCATTAAGCCAACCCTCAGCATTTTCTATAAGCCCTGCTTGAAAAGCCGTTCTTATTACTTGTTTACTTCCCGCAAGATTATCAAACCCTTCAAATTCAAGGTAATCTTTCATTGTATTCCAAGCTAATTCGTACGTAAATTCAAAGGATTGGATAAGCGCCATTTCTACGGCTTCGTCGTTAGGCGTTAGCTTTTTTCTTTCCATCATACGAACTAAAACATTATAAGCGTTTTCAAAATTTTGAAATCTTTGCTTCCAACGCAAGTTATCGGACATTTTTCACCTCATTTGTTCTTTCCCACAAAGTAATGCCTTTTGTGTTTATATGCTCTTTAAGTTTTTGGTTTTTAATAACCGAATACGCTACAACGTCAAAAAAGTAAGGAATAACTGTTTCCTCTTCTATTTCGTATTTTACTGCACCTGCAAGACCGGCATTAACATTTTTTCCAAAAAGCGCAATATCAACATCAGACGCTCTTTTATGTTTTTCCATTGCTCGCGACCCAAAAAGCACCACTTTATCGACATCTTTAAATTTATCGATAACGCTTAAAAAATCTCGTGTATATTCGTCTTTTAGTCCGTATTTCACTAAATATTCCTCCTGACTTTATACAAAAATACTATCTGCCACCAACAAAAAGAGGCGACTTGAAAATCGCCTTTAAAAAAACAAATGCTTTGCAAATCTCAAAAATTTCTGTTCAGCAAATCTGTTCAAATTATGCCGCAAAACACAGTTTTTCAACTGAGATTATCCAAAAGCAAGTTCGGTCTTGCGCGGCGATTTGCAATTAATGTATTTTTAACGAAAGGCGGTAAATTATGACGATAGATTTTTTAACAAGCCCAATGGCTATAATTGGCATACCGGCGGCTATATTTGGCGCATTATTAACTATCTTTGCTAAGACGGAGCAGTTTTGGCGCAAATTAGCAACAGTTAATTAACTCGACGTGTGGCACTCGCATAAAAAAAAGAGGCGACTTGAAAATCGCCTCCGAAAAACACCCAAATCAACTTAAACACATCATTGTTTTGTTTTCTTTAAGCACGTTTAATCTTATGTCGAGCGCTTTCAATATTTTAACAACGTTGAAGAAATTTATATTTTGCGGTTGCCGCTCAAATTTTGAAATTTGCGCCAAGGGAACTTCTGCTTTTATGCTGAGGGCTTCTTTGCTTATGTTTTCTTTCTTCATTATCTGTTGCACGACATCGCTGAGCATATCCAATTGGAATTTCTCTTCATAAACATTTCTTTGCGCCGTTCCGATTTTTCCGATAAACTCGTCTTCCATTTCCGACAACGAATACATTTTCATATTTATTACCCTCCTTTTTCCTCAAAATACTTTTTGCGAATGCCTTCCGCCTTGCTTATTTCTGTTTTGGGGGACGTAAATTTTCTTTAGTCATAATTCCTCTGTATTTACAGATTACCAATACTTTTCAGGTACTCAGCTATTTTATCAAGAAAATATTCGGCGTCTTCTATATAATGCTCGACAATTTCCGCCGTTGTAGAAAAACTTGTGTCATAATCGCACCCTATTCTGTCATTAAATAGCTCACCTATAATAACCGAAAGCCGCTTATCCAGTTTTCCTGTTTTTATATAATTTTCTCTGAATTTCGATATTACTCCCGAATGTTTCTTAAAATCCAAATCTTCATTTGCAAGCAGTGCTCGCGCACAGTAAAACACACAATAGTAAAGACGATTTACCGCTCCGCCAAAGTCGTCGTCGTTTAACAAAACATGCGCCGAAGCCAAACTTCTTTTGGCGTTTTGGATATTTTTCAAGACTATGTCTTCTGTTTCATCTGTCATACAATACCTTTCCGTCTTTCATTACGTTTCTGTAAAAATTAGACACTTTTAAGTTATTAAAAAAGAATCTGTCGTTATTCAACATCATTGATACAAAAATGTTGTTTTCAAGTCCAACATCGTTTGATACTTGGTAAACTTGCGGACGATAATGCGGTATGCTCTCGCGCTCAATATCCGCTAAAACCATAAAGTCAATATCGGATTCCGCGTCGTAGTCGCCTCTGGCGTAAGAGCCGTAGAGAATAACTTTTTTAAGTTTTTTCCCGAAAATGTTTTTAACGCTCAAAACAACTTCTTTTGCAACTTTATCTTTGACATTCATAGCCGTCTCCTTTTTCTTGTTATGTCTTTATCCCCATAAAAATACTATCTGCCACCACCAAAAAGAGGCGACTTGAAAATCGCCGCAAAAAACAAAAAAAATTTAATTTTGCTTAACGCCTTTTTTACAAGTTTAAGAAAAACGAAGCAAACTCTTGCGTGAAACAGCGCAAAGAAAGTATTTTTTCTAAGAGAAAGGAGAGTTTCTTTTTTTATGGAGATTTTTACAAAAGATAAACGCGACGTTTTAAGCAATTTGTGTGTTGCTTCTTTTGGCGCCTCGTTGGTCGGCGGTGTTATGTTTAATACTTTGGGAATTGGAGAAAATACAGATAATGCTATCGTCGGCGGTATTCTTGCGGTGTTTTCCGGTATAATGGCTTTTTTAGTGAAAGGCGGTAAATAATGGAAGGATTTTTTATAGCAGTGGCTTTTTTAGCAGTTATTACCTTTTTGGTAAAACTTGAAGATTTCGGAATAATCCGCGGTAAGATAAAAACCGTTTAATCAAATAGGCGTGAGAAGCGTACTATTGCCACCAACAAAAAGAGGCGACTTGAAAATCGCCTCTGAAAAAATAAATTTTTGCAAATCTCAAAAACTTCTGTTTAACAATTCTGTTCTTACTCTCTCTTCAGGAATTCGTCGAAGCTCAGGAATTCCGCCGCCGCCACCACCGCCATTGTCTGGGTCGCAATTAACATTTGGCACAAAAACACCAAGGTCAGCAATTTCGCATATCACTTGTTGGTTATAGTTTACAGTTATTCTTCCTACTTGACCAGTTCCCAACACAATCCTTGAGTTTGCTGTTTCCGGAGCATTATAAAACGAGCCATTTACTATCCAACCGGCACCTGTGGCGGCAGATAAGTTAATCTGTGCGTCTGGCGAAGCATTGTAAAACATTCCGCGGAAATTTCCTTGAATTTCAGCATACGACCAAGTGCCTGCAAAATTTTGTGGAAAGAAAAGTAATACGTTGGCGCTATCTCCCATATTAAAAAGACTACCGCCTGTGCCTGTGTTTCCTGTAGTGCCAGGTCTAACAATAATAACAGCTCTGTGATTAAACGTGCCTCCTGGATTTATTGCTATTATATTTGGATTCCCTACTTCTAGTATCAACCACTCTCTTCCGGCTCTGTCTGTGTATTTTGTATTGTTTTCCCACAAATTATTTAACGTACTTCCGTTTATGGTTTCAGAATGATGTCTTGGTATAAGATGCTCTATATTCATTCCAACGGCAGGAGGATTTCTGTCGGTAATTCCTAATGAGTCAGATATTTGATCGAGTGTCATATTGTTAATGATTTCTACATTGCCAGGACTTGCACACCAATTTGGACACGAGAGTGGACCTGTATAATACTGAACATCAGTATTATTACGGCGTATTAGTGCTGTATTAGTTCCTCTAAACCGAAGACCGCTACCTATTATGGAACTTGGAGCATGACCAGGATCGGTGATACCACCAGCAGGAGGCCACGGATCAACGGGGTGATTTTGCAATCTATCCGCAAAAGTGCCTGATAGCATAACCAAGTTTCTTCGAGCAGCAGTTCCGTTCTCTATTTCTGCATCGGCACCAACTGCTGTAAACGTAGAGCTTCCGCCAAAACGACCGTGAAAACGACTATTTGCGTTAGTAAAATGTACCTGACCGCCTTCAAATAGGGCAGAACTCATAAAGTCAATATTCATAATTAGCGATTGTTCGGCATCGGCTGGCTGAACTAATACAAATTCACCATTGAACATACTTGTTTGAGCAGGTACGTTAATTGCTATTAGTCCACCGGCAACAGCAGTTCTTCCTCCGACAAATGCAGGTCCATTTATGGTTACAGGAGTATGTATCCACAAATTTCCGCCGCCTGAAAACAGCGCGTGTCGAGGAATATTTTGCATTTCTACTGCCATTTCCTCAGGCTCAAATCCGAAAACAGTATAAAACCCCAAATTGCTTGCTCGGCTTCCGCTTCTGTCTATTGCCTCGCTTCTTATTAATACAGTTATTCTGGAATTTTGGATAGGAGCGACTTGCGTAAATAAATTATTTGGATCATTAGTATTTACTTGGGCTACAGGTATTATATTTGGAACGGGGTCTGTAGGACGAGGAAACATAAACCTGAATGTACCATTATCGTTTACCACTCTGCGAGTTATTCGGCGCATTTGACTAAAATCTACATTTACTATTTGTACTCTAACTCTCATACCGTCTAATTGTTCGTATGCGTTAGCGTTTCCTGTAAGCCATCGAGTGGGTTCTTCATCATTGTCTATTTGATGTTCTCGCCAACTTAACAAAATATTTAAAACGTTGTCGTCATTATTGGCATCGGCAAGCCAGCTTACTGCGTAATTCAATCCCGACGTCGCCGCAAAGCGCGCCATTTCCGAAGATGCTCGCAGAGAAGCATCGATAGTTTCCTTTCTTGAGGAGTTAAGAACGAGCATTGCAATAGCTCCGACAAAAACAAGTGTGATAAGCACATACACAAGCGATGCGCCTTTGTTGCCTTTTAGGCAACGAGACATTTTTCCCATAAGATACAACCTTTCCCAAAAGTTTAACGATTAAAGCAAAAACAGCAAAAGGCTGTTCTGCCAAAAATCATAATTTTTACCAGAAAGTATGAAGATGTTCTTTAATTTGAAACCCACGAACGAAAGACAGAACAACCTGCAAAGGCTGTTTGTCGTGGGGCTAGATTAAAATTAAAGAGCTCTATGAAAAGCGAGAAATATTCACACTCTTCATACTTTCTGGTATTGGGAAAATAATATTTGTTTTATGTTGTGGGGGAAAAATTTGTGTTTTTGTGGAAATTCAATAAAAAACAGAGCGGATATTCTTTTTTAGAATAATTCCGCTCTGTTTTCAAAAAAACTGTTTTTTACCCGTCTCTTCTTGCCAGCATTCTTCGTAAGTCTTCGTTCCAGCGGATGTAGCGGCGGTTGTTCGGGTCTATTGCCAATGCTTGTTCCAAGCGGACTAATGCCAATTCGTATAAGCCTTGCTCCATCAATAGTTCGTGGCGGAAAGCGCGCGAACGCTCGTCCCACGGGAATAGGGCGACGCATCTGTCCATAGAGTTTATCGCTTCGTCTATGAGAGATTGTCTTTGCTCTCTTAATTGCTCGATTTGTTTGCTTAGTTCCGCTGTTTTCTCAACATCTGTTATTTCCGCTTTTTGGTTTTCCAAAACGGCAATTTCTGCATTTTGGTCGTTTGCTCTTACTCTTAAAGCGTGTGCGAACTGAATGAACGTTATCGAGTAGTTAAACATTGTTCTGCGCGCCGTTTGGCTTAACGGGGTCGAATTATCGCCAAGGTTTTTGAACTGATAGACTTCGTTCAACAGAAATCTTGTGCGCTCAAAATTTATGGCGGTTTCTTCATTCACAGGTTCGGGCATTACTCTGTTTACCATTCCTTGGAACTGCAAAAACGGTCCGAAGCCCACAAAGTTGTCGGGACCTACCGTTGACGAGAAGTAAATCGGACGTTCCCAATTATTCGCGTCTATAATGTTTACAACCATCAAATCCTGAACCCGCAATATGGGAAGTTCGCGCGCCGACGGAAACATTATCTCAATTCCAGCCTGCGGAAGCCTGTATCTTGTAGGATTTGGGAATGGGTTTCTCGAATGCGTTATCTCGCCCGATTGAATTTGCTCAAGCGTGAAACTCATCGGGATTTTCGGCTCGAGGCGCACAAGTTGGCTTATATACCAAGGCGTGTTCACTAAACTCAAATTCACAATTCTTACGTCTCGCCTTATGCCCTCTGCTTCCTGCAAAAACCACAGCGGGAAGGTGTCGTTGTCGCCCGCGGTAAAGAGTATGCCGTTTTTGGACACGCTCATTAGCAAATTAAAGGCGTAATTATACGGTATCCAGTCGTTTGAGCGATTGTTTGCGTTAAAATTCTGCGACATCGGAATTGCGGGCGAAGCGATAAACAATACTGCCAAAATCGGCGTAAGTCTTCTGCGAACTCCCACTCTTTTGGACGTAAAGCCTTTGTGCAAAAGCGCGCCCGCCGCAAATCCTATCCAAAGCCCGAAAAACATAAAGCCGGGGGTGAAGAAGTAGTCGCGCACGCGTACCTCTCTGTGAACGGTGGGCATTGCGCCTTGTCGTCCGCCTTGTACCCAACGCTCGTAATCGAACCTTTCTGCGCGGGTTCCGTCGGCGAAGTTCATATAAAAAACAACCGCTATTGTTGTAATAAGGAAGAGCGTTGCAAAGAAAATCGCCTTTTCTTTGTCTCTGGAATACCAATATTTCCAACCCCAAAGCATAAAGAATGTGGGAATTAGGTAAATAAGCAGTATCCAACCCCTCTTAAACGGATTGCTTTCGCCCAAAATTGTGTTGTATTGGTCGGCGGTGCGGTCACTGTCAATGCTTTCGCCGAAATGGAAAAACTGCGTAATGTGGAAGCCGCCGTAGCCCATGTGTTCGTCAATTCCGAATTGCGTACTCCACGCGCCGCGCCTGTGGAACATTCGGGTTATCATAGACTCGGTGCCGTATTGTCTTCTTTCTAAAAAGCCGCGGAATGCGTCCCACTCAACGCGACCGTTTTCCCACTCTACAACAGGGTGGTTTTTGTCTATCATCGGCTCCAAAAACGAACGTATCGGGATAAATGCGTGCACCGAAAATCCAATAAGCGAAACAAGAACGACCAAGAAAGCAAACATCCATTTCGGTTGCGATTGTTTGTCGTTGCTTGCGCCGTTTATTATCGAAATAACAATAATCGCAAGAGCAATAAGCCCGATTGTCTGAATATCGTCGCATCTTTGACACATTACGTGAGCAAATTCACCGCAACCGCGCGCGTGGTCGGCAACTACAAGCAATCTGTAAAGCGCCCAAAGCGTGATACCGCCCGCGAATGGCGCAATGATTTTCGCCTCTTTGTTAGGCGCAAACGAGTATATCGCCGTCATAACCAAAAGCACGGGAGTTACAAAGAAAAACATAGCCATACTGTACATTACCGAGCCCAACAAAAGCGCCACGCTCCAAAGCCGCCAGTCTGTGCGTTTTGTTTTATCGATAAGCAAAATATACAAGAAAATCGGCATCAGCGCAAACATCGCCATCATGTGGAGACCTATGCCCAAAAACGCCAGATAAGCGAACAAAAGCAACCATCTGTCGCGGTTCGGCTCTTTGGATTTCGCCCAAATAAGCACAACATAAACGTTAAGAACAATGGTTAATATGGCGGGAATATAAACAGACGTTTCCACCGCGGAAAACCAAAAAGTGTAGTTGAAAACTCCGAAAAGCGCGCCAACAAATCCCGCAATATTCACGGTTGCGACTTTCCAATATTCGTCAAGCGCTCCAACCCAGTCTTTCATTGAAAAAACTACTATTTTGTGCAGGAAAAACGCCGTTGCCGCCGCCGTTATGACAGAAAGCAAGTTAGTTCTAAACGCAACCTGCTCCGTCCAGAAAAACAATATGGTAAAAAGGCGACCGACCAGCACATAAAGCGGGTTGCCCGGCGGGTGCGGAATACCTAAAATATAACTTGTCGCAATATATTCCCCGCAATCCCAAAACGACACCGTGGGCGCCATTGTAAGGAAAAACGTGATAAACGCGATGAAAAAAACCAATGCTCCGACAATTCTTTCGATTAGTGTTGCGTTCTTTACCATAAAAATTTACTCCTGTTTTTATTTTCTTTTTTGAGTTTCTATTTTTTGCTTTTTCTTTTGCTTCTTAGTTTTTCACTTCTCTTTTTCGGTTTTTACCTTGTCCAAAATCGCGTTTACAAACTTTGCGGAATCGTCCGTGCCGAATATTTTTGCGATTTCGATTGCTTCATTTATCACGACTTTCGGCGGAACGTCGAATTTTTCATCCAATTCCGCAATGGCAATCCTCAGCAAATTTCTGTCTATCGTGCTAATTCTGTCAAACGACCAATTTGTCGAGAGTTTTGTGAGCGTTTCGTCTGCGTCTTTACGGTTTTCGGCGGCGTTTTCTACCAATGCAAGCGCGTAGCATTTAACGTCTTCGCTTAAATCCGACGGACTGTCGGCGTCGGCGATTTTCCACGCTTTATCTATTGTGCTGTTAGGGTCGGGAATGATTAAATCATTTATTTCAACGTCTTCGTCAATCTCCGAAAAATTGGCTATTTTGTTGAAAATATCGTCTATTTCACCTTCAAACTTCTGTTGTTCAAAAGAGAAAAATACTTGCAACGCTAAAATTCGCGCCTGCCGTTTTTCGTCTTTGTTCATAATTATAATTTCCCTGCCAAGTCTGCCATTTCGATTGCCGTCATTGCCGCGTCAAAGCCTTTATTGCCCGACTTTGTTCCCGCGCGCTCAATAGCCTGCTCAATGCTGTCGGTCGTAAGAACGCCGAAAATCACGGGAACGCCGCTGTCTAAAGAAACCGAAGCAACACCCTTAGAAATTTCCGCGCAAACCAAATCGTAATGCGAAGTGCTTCCGCGAATTATCGCCGAAAGCGCAATTACAGCGTCGTATTTTGAGGACTCCGCCAATTTCTTTGCGACAAGCGGAATTTCAAACGCACCCGGCGCCCAAACAACAGTAATATCGTCCGATTTCACTCCGTGGCGAACTAAGCCGTCAGTCGCTCCGTCCAAAAGTTTTCGCGTGATTAACTCGTTAAATCTGCTGACCGTTATAGCAAATTTCTTCCCTTTTCCGTCCAACATCCCTTCAATTATTTTAGGCATAACTTCTCCCTTTTTATCAAAATTTGGAGTAAATATAATAAATATCCAAAGAGAGGGGCGGTAATATCTTAAACTATAAAGAAAAAATTGAGATTTAGGGGTGTTTTTAAGAAATTAAATTTCCAATCACAATCTTATTTCTCGGATGTTTCGTCGCCAAAAATTTCTTTTGCTTTTAGTAAAGATAAAGAAATTATATTGATAATTATTTGTTTTTTCTTGTTTTCAACCGTCGCTTTTAACTTTTGGCAAAACGTATTTTTAAGCCGAAAAGCAAGGAAATTGTAATTACGAACGCATGCGTTCGCAATCACGAAATAAGAGAGTAATATGAGTAAATTAGAGAAAAATAAATCCGTTTTCTTGTCAGATATGCGGAATATTATACAAGAAGCGCGCAATAGTGCTGTTCGCGGCGTGGAATATACACGACTTATAATGTATTGGCATTTAGGCGAGCGTTTTTTTATTGAGGAGCAGTGCCAAAAAGACCGTGCGGACTATGGCGCACATCTTACAAAAAACGTTGCCGCAGATCTCGAAGAAGAATTTGGTAGCGGCTTTTCTGTTCGCCAATTGGAACTTTGCAGGCAGTTTTATCGCATGTATCCGATTATTGACAATGTGCGCCCGCAATTGAATTGGGCTCAATATCGACTGTTGATACGCATTGACGACGAATATAAGCGCGAATATTACGAACTTGAGGCGTCAAATAATGCTTGGACAGGGCGTGAAATGGAGCGTCAGATAAATTCGCTTTTATATGAACGCTTGCTGATGAGTAGCGACAAAGAAGCGGTGCTCGCTATTGCCCGCAAGGAGCGTATTCCTGAAAAACCGTCCGAAATCATAAAAGACCCGATGTGTTTGGAATTTCTCGGCTTGAAACATGAAACCAAATATTACGAAGAAGACATTGAGGTAGCGCTTATAACACATTTACAAGATTTTTTGCTTGAACTCGGCAACGGCTTTGCTTTTGTGGCTCGCCAAAAACGCATTTTACTTGAAGATGACGAGTTTTTCGCGGATTTGGTTTTTTACAACCGCTTACTTCGCTGTTTCGTAATCATAGAGATAAAAACCCATAAACTCACTCACGCAGATTTGGGACAATTGCAGATGTACGTCAATTATTATGATCGCTTTGAGAAACTTCCCGACGAAAGTCCCACCGTTGGAATATTGCTTTGCACGGCAAAGAATGAATTGTTGGCAAAAGTTACTCTTCCCGAAAACAATACGCAAATTTTGACGAGTAAATATCAACTTTACATCCCCACGGAAAATAAATTGGTTGAAGAAATTGAAAAACTGTTGAATGATACAAAGAAATAGATTGAAACCGAAAATTAAATTCTCGCGACAGTGTTGCGAGAATTTAGAATAGTTTTCCGGCTCTTTTCCATATTGCTTTCACTCTTTTTTATATTCCGAAAGCGCCCTTATAACATCTTTTTTTTCGATTTGCACCTCCTGCTCCCTCGACCTTTTTGATGCTTAAAATGGTTAATAAATTTGCCTGCGAATCGGTTTCCCATAGTGAAACTCCTTTTTTTGTTTTGATGATTATACTTGACTTTTAAAAGGGGTTTTATTCCGATTTTTTGAAAGTGCGAGGGGTTTTGAGGGGGGAAAAAGCTAATTAAAATTGGCTGACTTTGTTAAACAAACAAAGGATAACCTTATATTATCATCCTTCGGTCATAATCTTATTTCTTGGATGTTTTGTTGCTAAAACTTTCTTTTGCTTGAATGGTCGAAACGATTGTATAAGATAAGTTACCAAACAGGATTTTTTAGGAATTTTAAACAAGCGCAATATTTTAAGTTGTTCATTTTCAATGTCAAACAAAAGAAGCTCTATTGTTTTTGTTATATTGCCATATTCTTCTTCGACTGGCTTGTTGCCATTGAAACCCGGATATGAGGCAATACGCGCTATATTTGTTAATTTTACAAGATATTCTCTCAATTTTTTAATATTCGTTGAGATAGAAATTGATAACGGAATCTGATTGTCAGTATCCATAAAAAAGTTAATGAACTTTTCAACAAAATCGTCAAATTCATTTATTTCATCTTCACTAGGTATAATGATATTATCACGATTTTGTTCCAAGCAATCATTGCTATATTTTTTCAATAACGGAGTATAATTACAGCTACCAAGTTTTTTTTTTAAAGAGAGCAAGTACATAACGAGCCGTGAATAAAAATTAAATATCGAGTCATTACGCTTTTCTTTTAACTTTGAGACATAATTATTTGCCATTTTTAACCCAACCGCAAGTATTATTACTGATATAACAGTAGCAATATCTGATAGTAATTCTGTAAAAGTTTTTACCAAAACAATATCTATACATCCCATATTTTATACCTATTACCCATCGCTTTATTTTCTTCCGTTAATCTCTATCGCAGGATTATTGATATTTTTGTCTGCTTTCTCAAGTTGGTCAAAATAAATCCTAATAGTATCCTTATACATACTGTAGTATTCTTTGCCAAAATATCGATGATCTTGACCTTCAGATGACGATTTCAAATTATTAATTTCTTCGAATCGTTTTACATATTCGTGAATATTTTGAAGAACATGTTTTATTAAATCATCGTATCGATTATTTTCATTTTCATTAATTAAAAATAATCTATAACTATTCAGGTAACCTATTTGCTTGTTTATTGTAGCGGCAATATGCGTTTGCTCTTTTCCGTTGATTTTAGGAACAACATACCTTATTGTATCATCATTGCTAAATTGAGCCTCATAATAATAAACATCTTTACCACCTGCTGAAATTCGAAGTCGATTTTGATCTGCAAGGAGAATATTATTAATACATTTTAAAACATATTTTTTTACCTCTTTTAGCGTTTTTATTGCATTATCCTTATTTGCTGCAAAAAGAGGTAAACTTTCAGGACAATATCGACAAGAATAATATTCAAAATCAGAACAAAATCTAACAAATGCACGCCCAGCATCTGTTATCTTTATCTTAAAATTACCTTCAGATGTATTATTGGTATCTAAAATAATAAGTTGACACCAACGAGTACTTTCAATTTGAGAATCATTTAACACATTAATGATATTCCCAATATCAGCTTTTATATCTGCAGGAACTTGCATTTGGGGTAAAACAGGAGATCTAAAAACATTATCAAGTATTTCTTTAAATTCTACATAAATTTCATGTTCCAGATCAACAGGATATTTATTAGAAAGATAAGTTAGTATTTTTCGCGCATAACCAAATCCCAAGCAAGTATCGTCAGAATGAACAGATTGAATTCTTTGAAAATATCCGATATTGTTTTTATTGTCTTTTTGTTGTATAAAATCATATAACAAACGAAGTATAATTTGTCTCGCACCATGTTTAATAGCGCCTTTAGTTTCTGTATGCGCAATATGCTTCGCTTTTTCCATTAAATTGCGATAGGTAATAGCTACATTCCGATACATGCTTATAGTTTTATATAAATATTTTAAAATTCGTCGCTTGTTATTATTGAACATAGCCCAAATTTGACATTTTAATGTTTTATCGCTTAGAATTACATCAATAATTTCAAGCAAGAGTTTGTTCTCAAGTATAATATCACAGCTTTTGCTTTCGAAAAATTCACACTTTTTCGAAATAATTTCATTGATATCATAAAAATTTGATACATCAATGCATGATTCGGGAAAATCTTCATTGTGACGAACAGAACTTGATATAATTTGATAGCTAGCATCTCTAACAGCAAATATTGTTTTGAAAGAACTTGAATATGATAGTTCTTCATCGTCAATTGCCTCAAAAAGATCGTCTATCGTTTCGCAGGAGTTTTTAATTGTTTCAACTACATTTGTTATATCACAATCCAAAATATCCACGGATTCATGCATAGTTATTAGCATATAGTATTCAATATTGTCGAAAAGAGCAAAATGTTTTATATCTTTTCCATTTTTGCATACATAATAAACGTATATTAGTTTCAATAAATTCCTTACCGAAGTCCTACCATTATCATCTTCATCAAAAGAGATAAGCTTAGTAACAGCATTATACATATTGTGGCGAAATGTTGCAAGAGCAGTATCTGAGTCGGAAGTTACATATTTTGAAATTATTGAAAAAATATTTATGATGTCTTGGTCAGGCAATTCTGAAAATAAATCTTCAAAATTATGATATAAGTGCTTTAATATATTTTTATACTCTATTTCACTTATCTTGTTTTTCTTGGTTTTATTAAAATGTATGTCGTCTGCAAAATGCTTTAAGAGAATAGAGCAAACTTTAAAAAGCATAAATTTAAATTTTTTATTAACCCAATTAGTGCCAAACAGATATACTTCCTCCCTACTTTCTTGAAAATTAAAAACAATCCTCTGGTACTTGTTAGGAGCATTTCGATTGAGTTCAAATAAAAGTGATTGTATGAATGTTGTTTTTCCTGAACCGGAATATCCACGTATAAACAATGGTGTTGAATTATTGGATTTCAACTTGGATTTGAATAGCTCAATATCACTTGTTTCTTTTTCGAAACATTCAATTTGTTTATCCGTAAAATGTTCTTTTAGTAATTCTTTCTTTGTATCATCATCAATCGCAATATTATTATGTGGCTTAGCAAGAAGATGGTCAGAGAAGATTTCTTCTGTCAAATCAAAAATACCATGATCAATATTTTTCATATCTCTACCAAAACGTTTCTCATAAGGAGTACACAGTAAAAGATCTTCTAGTGTAATTTTATCCTTGATTTTCATTTAGGTTCATCTCCCATATCCTGTTTTACGCTAACCTTATATATCAATATACTATCCGCCATCCACCCAAAACAAGAAAATCACCGAAATTTATCACTTTTCAAGTTTTTCTCGCAGTTTAACGGAGGAATAACGTATTTTTGTCTCATTAAACAGATACGCTAAGCGAGAGCAAATATCGTATTTTGTATGGAGGTTGTTTTGAGAAGATTAAGAAAATCTAAAATGTGCAATATGCAAAATAATAAAAATCGTTATGATCCGATTGGTGCCGTACGCTATCATTTCACACAATTCAACGTATGGACGGCATTTTTCATAGTTATAAATGGCGGTTTGTTGGTTGCTTATGGAGAATTGGCAAAACTTAATTCTGCTTTTTGTTGTTCTGATTTTTCTACAAAAAAATTGTTGATACCATTATTAGGTTATATTGTTGCTTTTTTGTGTTTTTGTCTCTGTGTATGTTATAAACGATGTATCAAAAAATTATCTACACTAATAGAGAAAGACTTTAAAATAAATAACCCTCGATATATAGAGTTTTGTAGCCCATTAGGACAGACAAAAATATTAACAACAATAATAGTCATGTTGTTAGCTTTTGCTTTAACTTGTGCTTGGGGAACACTATTTGTTTTGAATCTTTTCGAAAAAATGGAGAATTTGTATTTACTCTGCAAAGCTATTGCGGGAGCATTCGTAACGGCTTTTTTACTTTTTCTTGCAGATAAATATTTACAATACTATTTTAACAAGATAGCTAACCCTGAATTAAAACAGAGTGCCTAGCTACTTAAACTTACTCAACTCAGGAGGTAGATATGGAAAACTTTAAAGATTATACTATCATTGCTGGCAATATAGTTATTTGTTTTACCGGTATTGTTGCTACATGGAAGTTGTGGGTAATGAGAAAGAGCTTTCTCGCTGACCACGAACGAAGAAAAAAACAAGCCACTGTAGAATTTTTTCACAACATCGACAATGAATGTGATTTGCTACTAAATAAAATAGACGAAAAGTTTCCAGATGGTAGAATAATTAATGTTTGCGATGTTGAAAATGATACTACTATGCTAACCACTATAATTGACTATTTAACTCGTATGGAAAGATTAGCCGTTGGTGTCAACACGGGTATTTATGATATTGCTGTCTTTGACAGGATGGCTGGAGAGTTTACAATAAAATGGTTTGATAGAGTTTATCAAATTATAATCTATCGTAGGAAGTTTCGTAATGCTTCTCATGCATATATGGATTTCGAAGATTTGGTTTTTAAATTAAGGGAAGTCCGAAAGAAAAGATTCCCAAGGCACGACAAGGATTTCGCAAAAATGAAATACTATGTCTGAATGATTTTTTAATCAAGGAGAACTTTTTTTATGGGCAAAAAAAATTTACCTAAAATTAATTTTCGCAAAATACGGATAATTATGCTTTGCATTCTCTATTTATCAATAAATAAGAATTTTTTTTTCAAGAAACTATCAAAGATTACGTTTGTCTTAAAAAAAAGAAGAAACACTTTTTACAAAAAACTTGCACGGTTTGTACAGAAATACCTGTTGTAGCGTTGGGGCATGACTTGGACGACGGCGCAACAACAACCGAGCCAACTTGCACACAAGACGGTGTGAAAACTTTCACTTGCAAACGAAATAATATCCACACTCGCACCGAAGCAATCCCTGCGACAAGACACACTTGGCAACCGACAACAACTCCCGCAACCTGCACAACCACAGGCGAAGAAGCCGACGTCTGCTCAATTTGCGGCGAAACAAGAGGAACTCAAACAATTGGCGCGCAACCTTGCAATGAGCAGACTTGCCCGATTTGCAATTCCGTATCTATTCGTGATAGACAGCAAGAAAATCGAAACTACGGAATTTTTGTTTCCGAAAACCCTGTAACGGGTAGTTTCGCCGAAATTTCTGTTCGCACCCCCGAACAGGCATCGGCAACTGTCCGAATTCTCGACAATCTCGGCAATGTTGTTTGGATGGCAAGCGATGTACAAACAAATAATCATTTACCATTGCAGTGGGATTTACGGAATTCGGCAGGCAGAGAAATTGCAAGCGGTACTTATTTGATTGTTGTTGAGGCGACAAGTATAAGCGGAAGAAGGTTTACGTATTCGACAAAGGTTGGAGTGAGTAGGTAATATAATTTACGATTGTTTTTCAAAAAGGCAAATCTTTTTGGGTTTGCCTTTTTGTTTTGTGGCATTTAGTATATTTTCGACGAAACAGAAGTTCGACTTCTAATCTGTCATAGCAGGTGGTAAGCGTATAATAGTTTAACAACAAAGCTTGCGGTTGGCAGAATTAAATTCCAAATAAATCCGACAATTTGCTTTCTCCAAACGTATCTACAACTACTTGCTGAACATCGTAAGGACTGATTGTTTTTTCTAAAACCATTTTTTACCTCCCAATATTTTATAAAGAAAATACCATTTGCCAAAATGAAAAATCAACTAATTTTCAAAACTTTTGCCACACCAACGCAAGTATAAATTATTTTACCGGTGCTAAAAACAGTGAATAGTGGAGATATTGCCTCTGCTATTCAATAGTATTTTCAACTAACTCACAAACAAAACCAAAGGGACATAATGGACAGGAATAAAACAGCCTACTCCCCAAAAAGAAACGCTAAAGAAAAACTTTTAACGATACTTGGAAAAAGCATAAAAAGCAAAGACGGAACAGAAGCGCGAATATCAAGCAATTCTATCGGAAAAATGCTTCACGGTTTAGACAACACACTGAGAAACGGATACACCGCCGAACAACATTATGCGGCAGTTTTGATTATTGAAGAATTATTTTCCAAAGCGCTTACTTTATTGACGCATAAAAGCAACAAGCGCGGCGATAATTCCAATATTATTAGGTTAGCCGCACCATTTTAATGGCAATGATGAAACTGTCGTGTATATAACGGTAAGAGAAGAGATAGACCCTAATCAAGCAGGAAAAAGAATATATTCAATTGAGTTAACGGAAAGAAGTAGATTAGGGAGACACTTGGAAGCAGTTGAGTATAACCCCGCCGAATTCCCATCCCCCACTATCTACAAAGATAATATAAATAATATCACCAATAAAAGTCAATAGCAAATCGCAAAAACGGCAAAATTGTTTGCTTTTATTCGATTATTTGCAATAAAAAGATTTGCTAAAAAAATTCACACGCCCTACTTTCTCTCGTCCTTTTTGGGCTTTTTAATATCTCTTCCCATAACTTCGTATTTCCCCGAATACTCATTTTTCTGCAAATAAAAATAATATTCTTCGTCCAATTCGGGAACGCAGGAGTTTTTGTAGCCTTTATCACGGGCGAGTTCTAAAAACTCTTCGGCGGCGCCTTTTTCTCCGTGGACTAAAAACAACTTTTTAATATCGTGAGGCGACGAAAACGAGAGGTATTCTTCTAAACCCGCTTTGTCGGCGTGGGCGGAAAACGAGTCCAAAATCTGCGTTTTGCATTTTACTTTGTATGGCTCGCCGTAAATTTTTATGTCTTTTACGCCGTCCATAATGTAGCGGGCGAGCGTGTATTGCGCCGCGTATCCGACAAACAAAAGCGTTGTTCTCGGGTCTTCCACGTGATTTGCGAGGTGATGCAAAATTCTGCCACCCTCCATCATTCCCGCCGACGAAATTATTATGCGCGGCTCTACTTTTACGGTTTTGCTACTGAGATTTTTCGACTCCTCGGCACTTTTAACGTAATGCAAACCGTCGAATTCAAAGGGGTCAACGCCGTGGTCAATAAATACGCGGTGCGATTCGCGGTCTAAAATATCCAAGTTGGCGCGGAAAACGTTTGTTGCATTCAATCCAAGCGGCGAATCCACAAAAATCGGGATGTCGCGCAAAAGTCCGCGGTCGCGAAGTTTATGCAAAATATAAACCAAAAGTTGCATTCGACCGACCGAAAACGCAGGGATTAAAATAGTTCCGCTTTGCTTTGCTATGGCGTCGGTTATTGCGTTTGCAAGTCTGTCTTGCGCCCCGCTGAATTCCGAAGAGTGATTGCGATTTCCGTAGGTTGTTTCGAGCACCAAAAAGTCCAGTTCGCGTAAAAAATCGGGGTCGTTTATGAGCGGAATGTTGGGACGACCGACATCGCCCGAAAAGCCGAAGCGCACGGGTTTTTCGCCTTCGCCCAAGTAAAAAATTACGCCTGCGCTTCCCAGAATATGCCCTGCGTCGCGAAATTTTATTTTTATGTTGTCAAAAAGGGTTATGGTTTCTTCGTATTTGTGAGGGACAAAAAGTTTCATTGTTTCATCGACGTCTTCGTTTGTGTAGAGCGGGGCAAAAAGCGCCTGCTTGTTTTTTTCGCGGATTTTATTGACGATTTTAAGGTCGGCGCTCTGCAAATATGCCGAGTCTGCAAGCAGGTGTTTGCAAAGCTGAACAGTGGGCGCCGTCGCGTGTATTTCGCCGCGAAACCCTTGATTTACGAGCGTGGGCAAGTTTCCGCTGTGGTCAATGTGGGCGTGAGTGATAACGACTACGTCAATGTCGGCAGGTTTTATGCCGTCGGGAAATCTGAAATTTTTGTTTAATTCGTACGATTCTTTTCGTTTTCCCTGCACAAGTCCGCATTCCACGAGTATTTTTTTATCTTCGACCTGCAACAAAAACTGCGAGCCCGTAACCGTTTTTGCCGCGCCGTGAAAACTGATTTTTACATTCATAATTCCCTCCGAGTTGTTGAAAATCGCGTATATTCAAAAGAAAATATACAATAAGCGCGCTCGCAAATGCCAATTTTTTTGCTGTTTGAAGCGAATTTGGTGAAAATAACCGAATTTTTTTGAAATTTCTCAAAATGTACTTGACAATATATATTACAAGATGTATTATTTAGCGAAAACTTTTATTTTTATTGAACATTTATGGAGAAATTTATGGAAAATATATCGAAAGAAGCCTTGAAATCTGCTAACGAGCGCATTGACTTGTTAAGGGGGTATCTTTGACATTGACGAACGTTTAAGCGAGACAGAAAAATTAGAAGAACAAACGAGCGGCGCAAATTTTTGGGATGACGCAAGCGCGGCGCAGAAAGTTTTGAAGCATATAAAAGCGTTGAAAGATATAACTGCTCCGTGGCAGGACGCAAAATCCGACTTCGACAACTTGCAAGAATTTTTTGATATGGCAATCAGCGAAAAAGACGACGAAATGCTTGCACAAATCAGCGTTAGTTTTGCCGACCTCGAAAAGAAAATTGACAAACTCGAATTTATGCGAAAACTTTCGGGCGAGGACGATAAGTGCGACGCCATACTCACCATTCACAGCGGCGCGGGCGGCACGGAGTCTTGCGATTGGGCGGATATGCTTTACAGAATGTACTCGCGTTGGATAGAGCGCAAAGGCTTCAAGTCGGAAGTTTTGGAATATAGCGAGGGCGACGAAGCGGGAATAAAAAGCGCAACAATAGAGGTAAAAGGCGAATATGTTTACGGACACATAAAAGCCGAAATCGGAGTGCATCGCCTTGTGCGAATATCTCCTTTTGATTCGAGCGCGCGCCGACATACTTCATTTGTCAGCGTTTATGCTTACCCGATTTTTGAAGATGTCGATGATTACGAACTTGACGAAAAAGACATAAAAACGGACACATACCGTGCAAGCGGCGCAGGAGGTCAGCACGTAAATAAAACGGACTCGGCAGTGCGGATGACCCACATTCCGACCAACATTGTGGTGCAGTGCCAAAACGAGCGCTCGCAAATAAAAAACAGAGAAGCGTGTATGAAAATGTTGAAAGCTCGCGTTCGACAATACTACAAAGAAGAAGAAGAAAGAAAGCGCGCCGACAAACTTGAAGACAAGAAAAAAATTGAGTGGGGAAGCCAAATCCGCAGTTATGTTTTGCACCCGTATAATATGGTGAAAGACCACAGGACAGATTACGAAACCTCAAACACATCGGCAGTGCTTGACGGCGACATTGACGGTTTTATAGAAAAATATTTGTTGGAATTTTCATAAAAGAAAGTTCCTGAAGGGCAACAAAAAAAGGGGTTGTTAAAATGTGGGCAAAAGAAAATGAAGAAAAATACGAAATCTTCGAACTTCGCAAACAAATAGCGACAAATTCGCAGATAAGTGAGTTTATTTCAGATATATACAATGCAAAAGAATTTGCTTACGTATTCAAATCTTTGATAACGCGCCTTTCTCGGATGGCTTTTTCCAATAAATTTTTGTTTTTGGATTTAGACTGTGAAACCGCCGAATTAAAAGCAAATTTTTCGTACGGATTTAAGCAAGAAGAGCGTCCGTATTTTACTTTTAATATATTTGAAATACACGACAACGAAATTATCTCAACTATTTTTGAAAGAGAAGTCAAAATTGTATCGAACGGATTTGAGTCAGCCAACGAGTTATCGCTTCGTTTGGATATGGATAATTACGTGATGATACCTCTTGTTTATCAAGCCGACAACGATGTTAATATTGACTCCGACGAAAATGACGCTGACGAAAATGATACAGACGATGAAGCAGAAACGGAAGAATTCTGCGACGAAAAGAAAATTCTCAAAGACCCTTATTTCCCCGTTTCGGGAATTTTTGTTTTCGGCTACGATAATTTGAGTGATTTTGACATAAACGAAAATATCCCGACCACCGAACAGCTTATACATATTGCGGGAATTACGATGAACAATATTCTGGTGTCGAACAAACTGCGTCAGGTAAACGAGAAATACAAAGCCGAACTTTTGCGGGCGCGAGCAGTCCAGAAAAAACTTCTTCCGGAAAATCTTCCGAGCGATTACTTTTTGCAGGCTTTCGCATTTTACAAACCCGTTGACGAAATAGGCGGCGACTACTACGATTTATTTTTGTTGGATAAGGGAATTTATGCGATATTTATAGCCGATGTTGCCGGACACGGAGCAAGCGCGGCGCTTATTATGGCGGCGACAAAAACTGCGCTGAAAGCCATTGCTTCAGTAAATCTGGAACCTGCGCAAACTCTTAAAAAAATGAACGACACATTGGTAAACAGCGTAAATGCAGGGAGACACTTGACGGCGTTTTATGCAATTATTGATACAAATCAGAGCAAAATCACATACGCCAACGCAGGACATTGCCCAACTTTGGTTTTTAACAAAATCAGCGGAGAATATCAAATGTTTCAAAGTGGCGGATTTTATATAGGAACATTTTTGGAACTTGACCCTCAAAATTACGAATATAATTACCAAAAAGATGAAAACCGACTTATCTTATACACCGACGGAATAACCGACTGTCAAAACAGAGACGGAGCGATGTACGGACTTGTTCGCTTACAATCCGCCGTTGTTAAAACATTAGACAAATCGCCTGAAAGTGCAAGCAAATCAATTGCAAAAGAACTGAAATATTTCAAAGGTTGCACTGAAACAAAAGACGACCAAACTCTACTCATAGTGGATTTCTGACGATGTTTTTTGCTTTCGGCGCACAAACAAGGCAAATTGTTTCGACGTTTATTTTGGTTTTTTTATTAAGTGTTTGCGCTTTCGCAAAAACGCTTACCGTAGCGACATACAACGTCCATAATCTCTTCGACTTAAACCACGACGGAACGGAATACGATATTTTTGTTCCGGGTGTTTGGAATTTGACGTCTTACAGAATAAAACTGCAAAATATATCGTATGTAATCTCGCGCTTAAACGCCGACATAATAGCCCTGCAAGAAGTAGAAAGCCAACAAGCCCTCGACGATTTAAGCGCTACCTTGCGAAGAATGGGCTTTCGATATTACGGCGCGTTTGCGAAAAATCCTCGACAAGCAATAGGTTTAGCGATTTTGTCGCGCTACCCGATAGCCGATGTTTTGCAATATCCCGTCCCGAATTCCCGCCCGATTTTACGCGCCGACATAGCGATTGACGACGACACATTGAGCGTCTTCAGCGTGCATTTTCCCTCAAAAAGGTCTCCCGAAAGCCGCCGAATACAAGCGGCAAACGTTTTGAGAAGAGCGATAGATACACTCGTCGTAAATCAGAATTTTGAATATATTATTATGGGCGATTTCAACAGCGATTTTGACGAATTTGCCCGCGCGCTTTCGCAAGAAACAGACAATACAAGCGGTCGCACAGGCATAAATCACGTTCTGCGAACAGTGCGAAGTAAAGTAGGAGAAAAACCCGAATTCAGCATTCCTCCTCTAAACGACGGCGAGCATTTTAACCCTTGGACGGAAGTTTCCGCCGCAAACCGTTGGTCATACATTTTCAGAGGAAACAGAAACACGCTCGACCACATTTTATTTCCTGCAAATATGACCGACACAATCGGCTGGCGCTTTGTTCACGGCTCAAAAACGCATTTTACCGACCCCAAAATTATCAAAGACGGTAAACCATACGAATGGCAACATAACAGAAGCACAGGCGTTCATTACAACAGCGGATTTTCCGACCATTTGGCGGTCGTTGCGCAAATTACAAATCAAAATATTTCGCAAAATCCCGCCCCCCGCGATTTGGACGGCTTAAACGGTTGGATAACAAATCACGGACTTGCTCGCATAAATTTCGTACAAAACACAGAGCAGGGTTTCCCCGTTTTTGAATTAAGCACAAACGGCAATATTCCAAGCACGGCAACCGTGGCAAAACTAATCGCAGTAGCCGACAAAAATTACGCCCCGCTTCAAATGGCAATAAGAGGCGCAGGAACAATTTCGGTAAGAAGCCGCATAAAATCAGGCGAAGAACAAGTCCGCTGGAGCAACGCTTCCCCCGCAACAAAAGAGATAACAGGACAAGCAAGATACCACGAATTCCGCTCGCAAAACTGGACGAATTTCCCGCTTTTACCAAACGTCTCGGCAGGCGACACCGTAGAAATAGAAATCCGCGCCCAAGGCGGAAGCTCGCTGAATATTCAATTTTGCGTGGAAAATTTGAGCGGCTGGCATCGACATTCGAGGAGGGGGAGACGGTGAAAATCGCAAAATATACATTAAAGAGCAGGTTTTCTTGCTTTTTATGCTCTGCAAAGCATATTTTATGCTGTGTGCAAATCTAAAAAAAGGTGTAATTATGATTAAAACAGATTTTTTTGCGACAGGAATGCCGTCTGCGTTGAGCATATCGTTGCTCGAATTTGGAACAAATTTGCAAACTGCTCGCAAAAGGCGTAAATTGTCTTTGCAACAAGTCGCCGACAAACTTAATATTGGCGTACGCTCAATTGCGGATGCAGAAAAGGGCAAGCCCACAACGGCTGTTTCAACGTATTTTGGCTTGCTTTGGGTTTACGGAATGTTAGACGGCATAAAAGATGTTGCCAATCCGCTGAAAGATATTGAAGGTATGCGCTTAGACGCAGTGCGTAAAAAGAAACCTGTAAAATCGGAGTATGATAATGACTTCTAAAAATAATTCTTGTTTTGTGTATATCACGCTTCCAAACGAAACGAAACCCATCACAGCCGGAAAATTTATCATTGAAAACGAAGCAAAAGGGGCGGTCGGCAGGTTTTTTTACGGAAAAAACTACCTTGCCCGTCCTGACGCAGTTGCAATTGACCCTGTGGAGCTAAAACTTACCGACCAAATTTATGAAACAGAGGTAATGGGCGG